>Ga0228701_1000151_pt1 | contig 74040 bp, 58 predicted proteins | sample McNCre117_Aug_MG_2_FD_178017 | JGI IMG/M metagenome (GOLD analysis project Ga0228701, IMG submission 178017) | Freshwater microbial communities from McNutts Creek, Athens, Georgia, United States - 11-17_Aug_MG | ecosystem: Environmental > Aquatic > Freshwater > Creek | place: USA: Georgia... | reverse complement strand
GGTCCACTTAAGCGCGCGGATGATGCGATTGATTTAGATACCTCTTTCCGTAGCATGGATGAGCAGGTGGATTTTGTCTTAGCGCAAGTTGAACGTGTCAAACGTGAAAACAAATAAACCCTATTTACTGGTTGGCCAAGGAATCGCAGGAACTGTTCTAGCGCATCATTTCTTACAGGCCAACATCCCTTTTGAGATTTGGGATTCGCCCAAACATTTTAATTCGTCTTATGCTGCCGGAGGTATTTTCAATCCGGTTACGGGCAGAAAACTCGAAAAAACCTGGTTGGCTGATGAGTTATTTGACTACCTATTTTCATTTTACCAACAGCTAGAAAAGACCTTATCAGCTTCTTTTTTTTATCCGATGCCCTTATTTCGTCCTTTTGCAAATGCTGAAATGAAGCAATGGTTAATGGATCGAAAGCCTCAAATCTATCATGATTTTTTAAATTGGGAGGAAGATGGCGTTTGGGTGAAAAAAGCTGGCTGGGTTGATGTGGCTAGTTTGTTGCGTCATTCCAAAAACTATTTCGAAGGCATAAAGATCTTCTCAGATCGAACATTTCAGGAAGAAGATGCAAGCAATTTCGAAGCCGTTATTTTTTGTGAAGGTTTTCATGCCGTCCAAAATCCAATTTGGAATAAATTGCCATTTCTCTCTGCCAAAGGGGAATTAATTCGATTTCACTCGAACGAACCATCACGCGATTGCATTCTAAACAAAAATGGATTTATCCTGCCCTTACCTGATGGTGCGTTCAAGGTGGGTGCAACCTACCGTTGGGATGAATTTACTCCATTTCCTACGACATCATCACGAGAGGAGCTTATTTCTAAATTAACGAGTATGGGCGTTTCTGAATTTGAGTTATTGGAAACCTATGTCGGAATTCGGCCTGCAACACAGGATCGAAGACCTTTTGTTGGGATGCTCGCTGGAGATACCATGGGGATATTTAATGGTTTCGGGTCAAAAGGGGTGTCATTGAGCCCTTATTTTGCACAATCTTTTGTGCAAGCAATCAAGGGTGAAAAAGAACTTGATCCTGATGTTTCAATTCGTCGCTATTCGCATTTATTTTCGGTATAAATCCTTAAATTTGATTTCGTGTAAAATTCTGTCGGATGCGCATATTCCGTTTGTTTCTTTTGGGCTTATTTGCATTACTGTTCATACAGGAATTGCATGCACAGGATTTTTATCCGAGCCAACGCCCTTGGGAAAAGACGCGTATCCAACATCAAAAGTTCAGTTGGAAGTATCTTGCCAATCAAAATTTCGAGGTCTATTATTTTGGCAAAAATGAGCCACTGGCTAGAACTACGCTACAAATTTTAGATGCTGATTTTCAGCGTATCACAAATTTACTTTCGTACACTTCATATCAAAAGACACGGATTTTTGTATATCCATCTGGGAATGAATTAGCTCAGTCTAATAGTGGCATTAGTTATTCAAATGCCCAAGAAGCAGAGGACGAGAATCAGGCTAAGTTTCGAATCGAAATTGCCTATCAAAATCAATATCAGGCGTATAAGTTGAATTTGCTAAAAAAGCTTTCTCAAGTGTATTTGCATGATATTTTATACGGAGGAAGCATTAAAGATGCCTTGCAAAATTCACTCTTGTTATCTGTTCCCGAATGGTTTACCGCTGGCTTGTCGGCATACCTTGCCACGGGGGAAACAGCGCAAATGAATCAGTATATGTACCAAGTAGTTGTTGCTAATAAGGTTAGAAAACCGGTATTGGCAAGAGGAATTGAAGCAGAGTTTATTGGTCAATCGATTTGGTCATACATCGCAAAAACCTATGGGGCTAATCAGATTGGCAATATTGTGAATCTGACGCGTATTATTCGAAATGAGCAGTCGAGTATTTCAAGTACCCTGCGCAAACCTATTGCGAAATTCTTAAAGGAATGGTTCGAATTCTATGTGAGTGAGGCGAAACAATACGATGTTAATGTACAGGATGTCGCTAAAAAATCACTTTTGTCATTTGATATGACGAAAGGGGAACAGCTTCGTGATGCCCAACTAAGTCCCGATGGAAAATGGTTTGTATATCTATTGGATGATTCAGGTCGTTTTCGTGTGGTGTTAAAATCTTTAACAGGAAATGTAACAAAAGAAGTTTTTCGTACGGGTTTAAAAGATCCCTTGCGTAAAGAAACGAGCGTGGTTCCCTTGGTTCAATGGGCTGCAAATCAAGATTTATATATCGTCTCCAATCAGGATGGGAAGAGTTTTCTCCATGTTTTTCAATGGACGAAACAAGCTTTAAAAGTTTCGAGCAAACGCAATTTGGGGGAAGTACGATTCTTAGATTTTGAATTAAATACCAATGCCCAACGGATGTTGGTTCGTTCTTTTAAACAAGGTCAGGTGGATGTCGGTATTTATGATGTGCGTCGGAATCGCTTGACACCCATTACGCAAGATGCTAATCAAGAAACTGAGGCGCATTGGTGGGGAAATGATGGAGATCTAGTCTATGTGACAGATCGTATTGCGGATAGTACTTACCTAAAGGAGAAAGGAATGCTCGCCTTGAAACATTGGCGTGCTGAAGACCCCGCAAATTCGAAGGAATTGTTTGTCCATAAAGGTGTTATTCGAAACGTGAGACCCTTATCGGATTCGTTAATTTATTTTATCAATGAGAATGCCACGGGTAATGAACTCGTTTCTTATCATGCCAAGGATCAAAAACTTTATCAAACCATTGTTAAATCGGGGGATTGGTCAGCATTCCGTTGGATAGGGGATCAATTATTGGTGCAAAATCGTTCAATATTAGCCGATCAAATTCAGCTCTATGATGCTAAATCTTTAGCAAGCATTCCTAGTTATTTATGGTACCCTATGTTGCCCGATACTTCGTCTGCTGCGCAGCAGCCTTTGGTAAACGAGGAGAATAAACGAGTGACTGATGTTCGAAAATCCAGGATAGAACGCCAACAAGCCTTACGATTGCGGAAGGATTCCAATCGATTGATGGGGCCTTTGGATTATCAAAATTCCTTTGTGCTCAATGGCTCCGAAGGGAACTTTAAGATAGATCCGATCCGAGGATTAGGCTATAGCATGGATGTGAAAATGAATGATTTATTGGAAAATCATTTGTTTAAAGTCGGTGGATATGTTTCGGCTAATATCAAGAATGTTGACCTTTGGGGTGAGTACAATTATTTGGCCAATAAAATTGATTGGACATTACGGGTTGACCGCAAGATTTTGGATCAAGAAACGGAGGCTTTCTCTCAGAAAATTCGCTACAATCGGGTTGAGTTAAAGGCCGTTTATCCCTTTAATTTGTTGAGCAAATTGAGTATTTCTGGGCTGTTTACGAATAACCGTGCTATTGATCAATATAATCTGAGTACGCCAGAAGATGTCTCTACTTATTTGGGTGGCCGAGTAGCATATACCTTTGACAATACGGTACATGTAGCGGAAAATTTGCAAACAGGTTTTCGGTTATTGACGGGAGTAGAGGTTCAAAAGTCATTAAAGCAGACATCTTTCACGCGGATTACTTTGGATGCGCGTAAATACTTGCAAATTTCGAATAGCTTATTTTTAGCTACGCGTGTCTCCGCTTCGCAATCTGTGGGTAATGCCGCGACACAAACTTTGTTGGGCGGCATGGATAATTGGCTCTTTATTGATCGCGAAGCTCGAAACAAAGAAAATCCCTTAGGGACTAATGGAATCGCACAGCGAGATGTATTTATGAGTGATTTTGCGACATCGCTCCGTGGTTTTAAAATGAATAAGTTGTCAGGCAACAGTCATTTGCTACTCAACATTGAGTTGCGGGTTCCTTTGAAATCACTGTTGGGTGCTAGCTATACCAAATCACAGTTTTTAAATACATTCCAAATGTTAGGCTTTTTTGACATGGGAACTGCATGGACTGGGGCTACGCCATTTTCGCGTAGCAATGGATTTAATACGAACACCTATGGCGGGAATACCAATCCATTCAAAGCTACTGTGACGGATTTTCGTAACCCGTTCTTATTTGGTTATGGCCTAGGTGCACGAGCAAATGTTGTGGGTTATTTTATCAAATTGGATTATGCATATGGCATCGAGAATGATGAAATCAAATCGCCTATTACCTATTTGACATTGGGACATGACTTTTAGATTGTTGCTTGTCCTCTTTTTTGTTCAATTTAAGATACTTGCCCAAAGTCTTTCGATTTCTAATTTGCCCATTCTCGTAATTAATACCAAAGGGGCAACGATTGTCGATGAACCGAAAATCCCCGCCAAATTCACATTATACGATCGAGGAAATGGTCAGTTAAATCAAATGACCGACAAGCCTGCTTTTAGCTTCTGGGCTGGCATTGAATATCGCGGCAGTTCTTCGCAGGGAGATTGGTATTTTTTGCCTGGATTGGTCAAGAAACCCTATGGCTTTGAAATTTGGACGGATTCCGTCGCTATGAAGTCCATGAAATTACCCATTGTGCAGATGCCAACTGAGTCTGATTGGGTATTGAATGCTTCGTATAATGATCGGACATTTTTAAGGGATGTTGTGGCCCAACAAATGGCGGGTCAATTGGGATTACAACATTCCAATACACGCTATGTGGAAGTTGTGCTGAATGATGCTTATCAAGGTATCTACATTTTGATGGAGAAAATAAAGCAGGGTGGGGCACGTCTCGATATAGCCGATCTAACGCCTACGGATAATGCCGGGGATGATGTGACAGGCGGGTATTTAGTGAAAATTGATAAGACAAGTGGGGCCACTGCTAGGAGTTGGAATAGTTCCTATGTTTCTGGAAAAGGAACATTTAAAAGCTATTTTCAAATCGAATATCCCAAGGCAGAAAATATCACGACGCAGCAATTTACTTATATCAAAAATCATGTAAACACATTCGAAAAAAGCTTACAGGAAGAAAATCCGTTGAAAGCTTTATCGACCTACCGCTCCATGATGGACATGCCATCATTTGTGAATTATTTCCTCTTGAATGAGCTTAGTCGGAATGTGGATGGCTATCGATTGAGTACCTATTTTTATAAAGACAAGGATTCAAAAGGCGGTAAATTAACCATGGGACCAGCTTGGGACTATAATTTGGCTTTTGGCAATGCGGATTACTACGATGGTTATTTACCGCAGGGTTGGGTGTATAATAAATTGGAATTGTCGGAACAAGGCATCGCTGATGGGTTTCAAACACCTTTTTGGTGGGGAAAACTCATGCGAGATTCTGTTTTTGTTAATTCAGTTAAGCGAAGATGGAGTAGCCTACGTAAAACAACGTTGACTCCACAGAAGATTTTTAAATTCATGGATTCCACCACGGTGGCTTTGAAGGATCCTATGCAACGTAATTTTGGCCGTTTCCCACTGTATGGGAAAAAGGTTTGGCCTAATTATTTTGTTGGAAATAATGCTAATGAGGAATTGTTTTGGATGGAAAATTGGATTTCCGCCCGCATTGCCTGGCTTGATGCCGCGATCGGTGCCTTAGATGCCACTATAGTCTTAGGAAAGGAAGAAGAGCTTTCAGTGAGGGCCTATCCAAACCCTGCGAGTCAAGTTATTACTTTAACATTTCCACTTCAGCAAGCTGCCAATCTTCATGTGAAAGTGTATGATTTGTCGGGGCGCTCAATCAAGAATGAACAAGTCGGGCCCAAAGCGCCGGGTCCTCAGGTGATTTCGATAGATATATCGAGCTTGGCTTCCGGGCGATATGTGCTTTTCGTCTTAGATGAGGACGATATTCTCTACCGATTCCCCATTGTTAAAAGTTTGGACTAAGGTCAGCTTTTCTTACATTTGTCAAATGTCTCAGATCGTCGATATATTACCTTTATTAGCCGCTACGCGCAAAGCTTCTACCCAATTAGCCTTGGCGGATGCTCACACAAAAATTTCGGTTCTTCATCGCTTAGCCGATTTGTTGAGAGAGGAACAAGCAACTATTATTCGTGAGAATGCGAAAGATTTGGCCAATATGGACCCTCAAAATCCGATGCGCGATCGTCTTTTATTGACAGAAGCCCGAATCGAAGCTTTGGCAGCTAGTCTTCATGATGTGGCGGCATTGCCAGACCCTTCCGGTCAAGTGCTACTGGATAAGGTAATTGCGAACGGATTGCATCTTCAAAAGATTGCCGTGCCTTTAGGGGTTGTGGGGGTAATCTACGAATCTCGTCCCAATGTGACGATCGATGTAGCCGCCTTATGTATTCGTTCGGGTAATGCGGCCGTATTACGCGGAGGAACCGATGCTTGGTTTACGAATCAGGTTTTGGTGGGTTTGATCCATCAAGCCTTAGCGTCCCATCAGTTATCTACAGACCTCGTACGCCTATTGCCGACGGATCGTGCGCATGTGACTACTTTGCTACAAGCAACGAAATACATTGATGTGATAATTCCACGTGGTTCGGATGCCTTGATCCAACGGGTCCGGCGGGAATCTTTAGTTCCTACGATTGAGACAGGAGCGGGCGTTTGCCATACCTATGTGGCGGAGCGTGCGAACCTGGAAATGGCTGTTCCGATCGTAGTAAATGCCAAAGTATCGCGGCCATCCGTATGTAATTCATTGGATACTGTCATCGTGCATCGGTCTCAATTAATTGCTTTTGTTCAAAAGATTGCGGCTGATTTTATTCAATATAAGGTTCAAATATTCGCCGATTCGGCTGCTTTCGATGCCTTGAGTGCCATTCAATATCCGTATTTACATCGTGCAGAATCCGATGATTTTGGTCGGGAATTCTTGGATTTTGCTTGTTCGATGAAGGTGGTCGATGATTTAGCAGAGGCCTTGAACCACATCGATCAATTCTCTTCGCGTCATTCGGAAGCCATTGTGACTGAAGATGCTGCTGAAGCGCAATTATTCTTGCAGGCGGTAGACGCAGCAGCAGTTTATTGGAATGCATCGACCCGATTTACCGACGGAGGCGTTTTTGATTTAGGTGCTGAAATTGGCATTTCAACCCAAAAACTACATGCCCGCGGTCCATTTGCTTTGGAAAAATTGGTGACTGAGAAATGGGTAATTCAGGGGGCGGGTCAAATTCGCTAGACTAAAATTCGTGATCTAGACCTAATTTTTGTTTTAGTTCTCCAAGTAAAGGATGTTTTTGTACTAAGAAATCGTATTTGTCCGACTGCGTGTAGAGCAGTTTTTTGTCTCCATTTTCTTGTACCGTCACATCCAACACGATGTCAATGGCATAGTTTTGCAAGCGTTCACGTAATGTTCCTAAAACCTCCATGCGCAATTGTTCATTGAAATGTTGAACCTGCACTTCGTTTTCAACTTTCAAGTGCGCAACTGTATCGATTAATTCGATCGGTCGGTCCATCATCACAAATTTGTTAATCAAATTCGCGTCCTTGTATTTTTTTGCAATCTCATTCCAAACACCTAAGAATTTCGGAAGGTCAAAGTCTTGGTTGTTGAAATCACTCGCTACGGCTTGCTCTTTAACCTCACTTTCCTGTGCTTTAGGCTTGATCACACTCTTGCTAGAGCGTAAGCCTCCTAGGCCAGCAGCGGGCATTTGCGCAACCGGTTTAGGTACATATTTCACCTGTGGAGCTATAGGCTCGCTTGCGACAATAGGCTTTTCGATCTCGGCTGTTACCGGGACTGTTTCAATGGCTGGAGCTGCTGTAACAGGTGTTGGCTGTGTTGTGGCCCCAGCGCTTTTAGCTTGGGGCTCAGGCTTTTTTCCGCTACTGCCCTCCGTGGCGAGTTGGTAAACAGATGGTAAGTAATTGATTTTTAACAAGCAGAGTTCGAGGTGTAGTCGGGCGTTTTTCGCCGACTTATAATTGCTCTCGCAGGTAGAACAAATGTTCATCGCAGAAAGCAAGAAAGATGTACTCGTTAATTCGGCTTGTTGCTTGAACTTCGCGCGGGATTCGTCCGAAATCTCCATTAAAGCCAAGGTTTGAGGATCTTTGGCAAAAAGTAAATTCCGAAGGTGTTCCATGAAACCGCTGATGAATTGCTGGCCATCAAAACCTTTGCGCATGATTTCGTCTAATAAAACGAGCGTCTCTACATGGTTTTGTTGGATCAAATGATTCGTCAAGCTCACATAATAATCACTATCCAAGATGTGTAAGTTCTCTAACACATCTTTATGACGTAAGGCATTGTCAGTAGAGAAGGTGACATTCAAATCGAACATCGAAAGTGCATCACGCAAACCGCCGTCGGCCTTGATCGCAATCAATTCCAAAGCTGATGGTTCTGCTTGAATATTTTCCTTTACTGCGATGTTAGCAAGATGATTGGCCATGTCTTTCCACTGAATCCGATTGAAATCGAATATCTGACAACGGGAAAGGATGGTTGGCAAAATTTTATGCTTCTCCGTCGTAGCTAAAATGAAAATCGCATAGGACGGTGGTTCTTCCAAAGTTTTCAAAAAGGCATTGAATGCCGCAGCTGAAAGCATGTGAACCTCATCGATGATGTAGATTTTATAACGACCGCGTTGAGGTGGATAGCGCACTTGATCAATCAAGTTACGGATATCATCCACCGAGTTGTTGGACGCCGCATCAAGTTCATGAATCGTTAGGGAAGTATTGTCTTGGAAAGATTGGCAAGATGGGCATGTACCACAAGCCTCGCCGTCTGTTCCGATATTTTCGCAATTAATTGTTTTCGCTAAAATACGCGCACAAGTCGTTTTACCTACTCCACGAGGGCCACAGAACAAGAAAGCTTGTGCCAAATGGTTTGACTTAATCGCATTCTTTAAGGTGGTGGTAATGTGACTTTGGCCTACGACCGAATCAAATTGGGTAGGTCGGTATTTTCGTGCTGAAACAATGAAATTTTCCATACTGCAAGTTAACTTTTACGCGAGCAAATTCCAATAAGCTAGTTGGGTAAATGCAAGATTGCACTAACAGGAAAATGATCGGTTGGGAATCGTCCCGCCCATGTCTCGGAATGCGTCGCATGTTGACTACATGTGACCCCATTTTTCACGAAAATATAGTCGATGTGTTTGCCTTCTTGTTCCTGCTTAAAGCCATTGAATGAGCTGTAAGGGCCATAATGTGCACTCGAACTGATCGTTTCACTGTCTGTCAAGTGTTTCGGATTGGCTTTGTCGAGAATGATTTGAATCGGTTCGTCATCCGGTGTTGCATTAAAATCGCCCGTAATGATGGCGGGCGATTTTCCAGCGATTTCGGCTACTTTGGCGAGGACTAATTTCGCACTTTCTCTGCGGGCTACCTTGCCTAAATGGTCGAAATGCGTATTGAAAACAAAGAATTTCTTGCCCGATTTGATTTCTTTGAATTCACCCCAGGTAACTACGCGGCGGCAGGCGGCGTCCCAACCAAATCCTACTTTTTCGCAGGAATCGGATAGCCAAAACGTCTTTTCGCGTATGAGTTTGAATTTGGCTTTGTTGTAAAATAGGGGAGAGAACTCACCCGCTTCTTTTCCGTCATCGCGGCCTTTTCCAAACCAGGCGTAACCAGGGAGTGCTTTTGCGAAGTCTTTAATTTGATGCACAAAGGCTTCTTGCATTCCGATGATATCCGCTTGGTGATATTGAATCAATTCCGCACAATGTTTCGCGCGGTATTTCCATTGATCTTGACCATCAGCCTCGGTATCTAAGCGAATATTAAAGGTCATTGCTTTGATTTGTCCATGGCTTTGAAAGCCTAGTAAAATGAATAAAAAAACACAGCTCAAGGTTTTCATAATGCTTTCGATTTGAGGCCAAACGCGGTCTTTTTTGCCATTTTGGATGACGAAATCAGCGCCACGTAGGTATTGCTCCGGTTGAGGTTGTAAGTCAATCATCTGCATGATTTCCATGTAAGATGATTTATTCCTTTTTTGAATATGTTGAATACGCTCTTCCAATGGGCATGCCACAGCAATGAGTTGTTTGAGCAATTCAGGTTTGTTACGGGAGGTGATTAATGCCGACTCGTATAAATAAAACGGGGCATCTGGGGCATTTTCAAGCCAATGGACGGCTGCTTTGCGCACAGCGGGATGGATAATCGCATTGAGTTTCTGTATATCTCCGGGGTATTTTTGCAAGAGCCCTTTCATCCAGGGGCGATTATAGGCTCCATCTGGTAGATAGGCGCGAGATCCGAATTCTTCGAGGATAGCGGCTTTCACCTCGGGGTCATTGTCACAAATGTTCCGCGCATGTGCATCAGCTTCGAAAACAGGAATTCCTAGGATAGAAAAAATCCGACAAATCGTTGATTTGCCGGATCCTATTCCGCCTGTAATGCCAATAAAGGGTTTCAGGCCTTGTTCGTTCATCTTATTCTTCAGTTAAGCGAGAAGAAGCGTCTTTCGAGATTGCCGATTTTTCAAAAACCATGCGAACTCCTTTGCTTGAATCTACTTCTACAACAATCGTTTTTTCACGAATGGAAACAACACTTCCGTGCGCACCACCAATTGTAACGACTTTGTCGCCCGTTTTTAACTCAGAGATGAATTTTTGTGCATCTTTCGCCTTTTTCTGTTGGGGACGAATCATGAAGAAATAAAACACCACAAAAATTCCACCGAAAAGGACGATTTGCATGATTTGTGGGTTGGCTTCTAATAATAACATAGGACTATTTTTTTTGAGGTAAAACTTCTATTTTGAACGCAACCATGTTATCGGCTGGTAATGTATTCGCATAAGCTGTGACTGTTTTTTGAACCTTCCCTTCCTTGCCGTGTGAATCAAAGGTAACCTTGATGTAACCTTTTTTGCCGGGTTGTACGAGGTCCTTTGACCATTTAGGTGTGGTGCATCCGCAAGAGGAATTCACCGAACTAATCTGCAATGGGAGGTTTCCTTTGTTGCGAAAATGAAAGGTATAGGAAATGCTATCACCTTCTGTAATTCGACCTAAATAAACCAAAGGTTGGTCAAAAACCATTTGGGGACGTTTTTCAATTGAAGGACGCAAAGCGATTGGGATAGCATTTTCAGCATCACTCAATGACTCTTTTTGTTTGTTGGTGCATCCCAACAACAAAACCAAGGCTCCCACACAAATCGAAAAACGAAGCATCTTATTTTGCTTTGATTTGGCTCATCATTTTCTCAACGTCTTCAAGCAATTTCTCTGCTTTGATTTTCGTATCATTCACGACTTTTTTGCCTTCTGATTTTGCCATCGTTTCTGGGATTTCTTTGCCGTCTACGATATCGTTGATCAATTGCTTCAATTGGTCACGGTATTTATTCAATTGGAAATACAATTTGCTACGTGTATTCTCCCCTTTATCCGGTGCATAAAGAATACCAAGCACGGCTCCTGTAGCAGCTCCTACAACAAATGCCCAAAAGGATTTTGATGATCTACTCATAATTATTTACTGGCTATGTCGATTAATCCTCGACCTGATTTTTGAATAATTTTCTCACCGATTAGCTTCACTGACACCACATCCAAAATACCATTAATAAATGGTCCAGATTTAGGAGTTGAGTAGTTTTTCGCCACTTCAATGTACTCGTTAATGCTCACTTTTACGGGTATGCTTGGGAACTTGATCATCTCAGCAACAGCCATTTTTAAAATGATTAAATCAGAAGTTGCCAAACGTTCAGAATCCCAGTTTTTAGTCTGGTCATTTACCCATGTCGTTAAGGATTTGTCTTCCTTTACACAATAGTCGAATAATTCTTCAAAGAATAATTTATCCTCATCCCATTGGATTGCAAGCGCTTGTAAGCTTAAATCTTCTAAGGCCTCCACTTTAAAAGTTTTGGTACTTAGGCTTTTAATTACATCCTTATTAACATGCCAATTTAAATCTTTTTCCTCAAAATATGCTGTCATAATCGGATGTTTTAACAGATAATTTTTCAAAAGATATTGTACCATTTCAATGTCTTTGCTTAAATCTTTTCCCGCCTCCGGTAAATAAGAAGTAAAGCTTTCATCTGGTAATATTCCTTCTAAGAATAATTTCTTGAGCAATGTTTCTTCATCTTCAGACCAGCCTATGTTGTTTTCAGCAAAAGCAGCTTGCAAATCTTTCCATTTTGGTAGGATAGCTAATACTTTATTGTTAGCGATTTGAGATGTCTTGATGGTCTTTTCCAATAAACGTCTTTGCTCATCCCATTGACCGATCGTCGGGATGTTTTGTAAATAGAAAAGTAATTTTAAGTATTGTTTGTAGATGGATTCGACCTCAGTGACCATGTTTTTGCGCATGTCACGGGCAATTTTAGCTACATTATTTTGGTAGACGCGGTACACTGATTGAGCTGCTTCTAGCGCTTCAGCTGGAATGCTTTCTTCGGTGGGTACACCCTGAAAAAATTCATTTAATTGAATTTCGGCTAGTTTTCGCAAACCCTCTAGACGAGGTGTTTGTTCTTCTTTGGCAACCATCAACGATAGATCAGGTTGAAAAATCGCTTGTAAGCCATCAAAGGCTAATTGGTATTGCGCGCGTTCCTGCGTCCAAAAGGCATACATTTGTTGAAATGCTTTGACCCGTAGTAGTCTTCTGTTAACCATCCGAAAATAAAGAGCGTTCTTGATTTGTAAAACACAAAATTACAAATTTTAATTTAGAAAGGTCCTATCTTTACGCCAACTTATTCCATACATGGGCGCACTTAGTCATCTGAATCAATACTTCTGGAAATATAAATGGCTGTTACTCTTAGGTATGCTGTTTACTTTTTGTTCCAATTTTTTTGGTGTTGTACCCGCGCAGTTGGTTCGTTTTGCCTTGGATTTGGTGACAGAAACCATTGATGTATATTTCCTCTTCAAGGGATTTTCGATGCAATCTGTTTTTTATGAGGTATTCGCGAGCACCTTGTTTTATTATGGTGCCTTGATCGTTTTAATGGCATTTATCAAAGGAGTTTTCTTGTTTTTGGTACGTCAAACCTTAATTGTCATGTCGCGCCACATCGAATACGAGATGAAGCAAGAGATATATGCGCATTACCAAACACTACCGCTTTCCTTTTACCGCAAGCAAAATACAGGTGATTTGATGGCACGTATCTCGGAAGATGTTAGCAAGGTGCGTATGTATGTGGGCCCTAGCATCATGTATGGGTTAAACTTGATTACGGTTTTTGCCCTTGTGATTTATTACATGTTTCATGTGAGTACAACTTTGATGTGGTATGTACTCTTGCCATTGCCGATCTTGTCTTTCAGTATTTACTATGTTAACTCCTTGATTATCAAAAAGTCGGAGGAGATTCAAGCGGGTTTGTCCACCATATCTACTTTCGTGCAGGAAGCCTTTTCTGGGATTCGTGTTTTGAAATCTTTTGTTCGTGAGAAACAATCTTTAGCCGCATTTACGGAAGCCTCTGCGAATTACCGTCGGAAGTCCTTGGACTTAGTTAAGATTGATTCCTTGTTTACTCCCTTGATTTCCTTGTTGGTCGGTTTTAGTACGCTTTTAGTTGTTTATGTGGGTTCAAATGAGGTTATGGCGGGTCGGATGACTTTGGGAAATATCACCGAATTCATCATGTATGTGTTTATGTTGACCTGGCCTGTAACTGCATTAGGTTGGACGAGTTCTCAAATTCAGCGTGCTGCGGCCTCACAAAAACGGATCAATGAATTTTTGGAAATCAAATCGGAATTAATTCCAGGTAAACAAATCAAGCAGCCCATCTTAGGGAAATGGACTTTCAAGAATTTACATTTTACCTATCCTGGAACGGATCGCGAAGTACTGAAGGATATTAACTTAGAAATTAATGCGGGGGAATCTGTCGCGTTGTTAGGGACTACAGGTTCTGGGAAAAGTACGATTGCTTTGTTGATGGCTCGCTTTTATGATCCGGTGGCAGGCGATATTTTGTTGGACGATATTTCATTAAGGGATTGGGACATCCAACATGTTCGAGCACATTTGGGTTTTGTTCCGCAGGATGTGTTTTTGTTCTCCACAACGATTGCAGAAAATATTCGTTTTGGTCAGGATGATTTGAGTGAAGAGCAGATGAAGCAGGCCGCGCGATTTGCAGATGTATATGATAACATCATGGATTTTCCGGATCAATTTGAAACGATATTAGGCGAACGCGGTGTAACCTTATCGGGTGGCCAAAAACAACGGGTTTCCTTAGCGCGTGCCTTGGCAAAAAATCCATTGATGCTCGTATTAGACGATTGTTTATCCGCCGTGGATACGCATACCGAACATAAGATTTTGACGCATTTGAAGTCGATTATGCAAGATAAGACGAGTTTGATTATCTCACACCGGGTGTCATCTGCCAAATTAGCGAATCGCGTGTTTGTCTTGCAAGATGGGGCGATTGTTGAACAAGGGAAGCATGCGCAATTAATGCGCAAGAAGGGCTTGTATTACGATTTATACCAACAACAATTAAACGAGGAGCAAGGGCTATAATAAATTGCCGCTCAAACGAATTAATTCAATTTCCGCTGATTTTGCGGAATATTTGGCTTCGATTAAGCGTGTTTCAGCCGCAACTGCATTGCGTTGTACTTCGCGTAATTCATAGGATGTTGCAATTCCAATTTTAAAGCGGTCAAATGCAATGTCAATGTTTTGCTTCGCGATCGAGTAGTTCTCCGTCTCTAATGCAATTAAATTCAAGGCATTTTCGTAGGCTGTAAAGGATCTTTCAATGGCTGCAATTAATTGATTTTTCGTGTCCTCAATTTGCAATTGGGCAATTTCGGAATTGATTTTAGCATTTTGTATTCTCCGCTTTTGATTATAGCCATCAAAAATATTGATGGTTGCGCGTAACCCATAATTGAGAACATCACTCGATCCTTTTTGTACTCCAAATCCCGCACCATTATAAACATTACTCACGGCATAACCCGCCAACAGATCTATTTGGGGTGTTTGCTGGCTTTTTAAATTCCGTGTATCTAAATCACTGATTTTTTTCGAAACAAGTGCCGCCATCAGGGTTGGGTTTTGTTTCAAAGCCATTTCTTTTAATTCGTTTAAATTTAATTTTGGCAATAAATCAATGACTGCTAGGGTTTGAAATGTTGTCAGATGTGGGCGAACCAACAGTGTATTTAGGCTGATTTTGGTATTTAAAAAGGATTGTTCTTGAGCTAATAATAATGCCTTGTCTTCATTGTAATCAACTTGTGCAGAGTAGTAATCTACCTTTGATCCTTGTCCGACTTCATAACGATCTTTGGCAAGTTTTAATCGGTCATTGGAGATTTCGAGGCCTTTGCGGAAGTTATTCACACGTAAATCTTGACGTATGATATCGTAATAGAGATTGCTGATTTGTGCGATTAAATTTTCAATGGAAGATTCAGTTTGTTTGGTTCCTAGATTTTGTAATTCTTTAAACCGATCACGTAAAACAAACATGCCTTTTCCATCGTATAGTGTCCATGCCATATTTATTCCGGCATTTCCATTGTTAGAATTGACACCTGATTGTACCAAGGGAGCGCGCAATCCCCCAAAAAATTCTTGGTCTAATCCCGAAATGGTATAGTTTTTTGAGGCAGTACCAGAGATAGTAGGTAAAAAACCTGCATTACCTAAACTATTGTCATTGGCCGCCTGAATCTCTCTTTTCTTAAGAATCTGAATAGAGTATTGATTGTGTAAACCTTGTTGGATGGCATCTTCCAAGCGTAACATTTCTTGTGCTTTGCTGGAAAGACTAGTTAGTATGAATAAACTAATTAGGCCAAATGATTTCATATTGAATAGGTTTTGATAATAAGCAACAAACATAAGGATTTTGTCCCACATAATGAAAGGCTGAGCCGACAAGACCATGTAGGGAATTTTGCGCTGAATTGCCTAATTTGCGGTATGAGCTCCATTCTTATTAAGCAATTATACTTATTTCCGATTAAATCCTTGGCTGCGATTGCTGTTGACCAAGTGCTAGTCGATGCCGCTGGCTTTGTAGGGGATCGCCGATTTATGTTGGTAGATCCCAATGGTAAATTCATTACCCAACGAACGCGTCCGGATTTAACTCGATTCAAATTAAGTTTAGATGAGCATGGGTACCTCGTTCAAGATCAAATTTCGGGTCAGTCAAAGGTTTTGTTTTCAATGCCAAAGTTAAAAGAGTCACTTGCTGCGGAACTTTGGGATGATTCATTACAAGTAGTCGAAGTAGGAGAGGGCTGGTCGGAATGGTTTTCTGATTTGTTGCAAGAGCCAGTTCGCTTGGTGATGCAAAAACCCGAATCCCCTCGGATTATCAAAGAAAAATATCAAACAAGTGGGTCCAATCAAAGTTCTTTTGCGGACTCCTTACCTATATTATTAGCCTCCGAAGCATCCTACAAACAGGTTGAAACGGTTTATGGGCAAGAGTATAACCCTTTGCGTTTTCGTGCCAACCTAATCGTAGAAGGATCTAATTCCTTTGAAGAGGATACGTGGGAAGAAATTTCGATTAATTCCGTTCGATTGTTTGGGGCAAAACCTTGTGCCCGCTGCCAACTAATAAATGTCGAACCAGCTACTGGTCAAGTTGATAAAGGTGGAATGTTGAAGGCATTGGCAACATTTAGGCAAAAGGATAATAAGGTGTATTTCGGCCAACAAATGGTTCCGATTACGATGGGGAAGATTCAGATTGGAGATGAAGTCATTGTTTCAACACGAAAAGATGCGCTTTTTTAAAATCATACATTTTTTGAGTTTAGATGTGGTTTTGGGTGCATTATCATTGCACATGATGTTTTTTCATGCCTTGCTGCATGAATGGCCAAGGTGGGAATATGATGCCCTGTTGGCGATTTCAGTGTTTTTGATTTACGGAATGGATCGGCAAATTGATAATCGATTAGCAAATGCAAGCGATGATTTACATCGATTTCATGCCCATTATCAAAAGCCTATATTAGGTCTCTTGTTCGTTCTGGGAGTCATGAATGTTATTTTCTTAGCTCGAGTTGAGTCGAACTTACTCGTTTTGGGACTGAGTCTCTTGACTATTCTATTTGGATATTGGTTTGCATGGATTAGGGGCCTGTTTGAAAAATTTTGGGGGACCAAAGAATTATTTACCTCACTGATTTATAGCTTGGGTATATTGCTCCCAACGAGTTTATATGTAGATTTTCCTTTTCTGCTTGGTCTATCCCTTTTCTTGTTGGTTTTGTTGAACTTATGGATATTTACTTGGATTTCAACAGGAGGTAAGCGCTATTATGTTTCCTCGTTGATTTACGTAAGTTTAGCCTTGCTTTTACTTTTAGGTATTTTGGGATTTAATCTATTCGTTGTAGGCATAATGCTCATGATATGGGGAATTCATGTGGGGATTTATTATTTTAGGGCTCAAATGAACATGCGACTTTGGGCCGAATGGGCATTTGCGAGTCCACTGATTTACATATTATGCAATTTATAAAGACCAAAGATGCGTATCAGGCGCTGCGCTATCCTGAATTTCGGGCCTATGTGACGGGGAATACCTTGTTTACGATGGCTTTGCTGATTCAGGAAGTAATTTTGGCCTATGAGTTATATCATTTAACGCACAATCCGTTGGCTTTAGGCTTAATTGGTTTAGCTGAGGCGGTGCCATATATCTCATTGGTATTGTTTGGTGGGCATTTTGCAGATAATCGGGACAAAAAGAAAATCATGCAGGTGTCGCTTTCCATCATTATTTTAGGTTCTTTTTTGTTGTTATACGCTGCGACACATTTGAGTGAGGGACTGACCGATTTCCATATTTATTTAATCTATTTTGTGATCTTTTTAATAGGTCTTGCCAAAGGCTTTTTTAGTCCAGCAGCTTCGTCTTTGAATCCATTTTTAGTCCCTAAAGAGGTCTTTGCCAATTCGGCCACTTGGAATTCATCCTTCTGGCAATTAGGTTCTATTCTAGGGCCCGGAATGGCAGGTTTTCTTTATGCATATGCCGGCTTATCGGGTTCATTGATGATTGTAATCGGTTTGCTTTTAGCCGTTATGGCCTGTATTTTTTTAATTAAAAGTCGGCCTGTACCCCCTAAAAAGGTTGTTCATGAATCTATTTGGCATAGTTTGCGTGAGGGAATCGAGTATGTATTTAAGACGAAAATCATTCTGTATGCGATTTCACTTGATTTGTTTTCAGTCTTGTTCGGAGGAGTAATTGCTATTTTGCCCATATTCGCCGAAGATATTCTGAAAGTTGGCGCTGAAGGTCTTGGGATTCTACGTGCAGCTCCATCCATTGGAGCGGTGGTTACGATGCTTACACTCATTTATTTTCCACCGTTAAAAAATGCTTGGCGAAATTTGCTACTCGCTATCGCGGGTTTCGGTATAGCGACTTTGGTATTCGGTCTATCATCGAATTTTTGGTTGTCGGTGACAGCCCTGTTTTTTACCGGTGCTTTCGATTCCGTCAGTGTGGTGATTCGTCAAACGGTCTTGCGTATATTCACACCCGATGAGATGCGGGGGCGTGTTTCCTCCGTTAATGGTGTTTTTGTGAGTACCTCGAATGAAATGGGTGCCTTCGAATCAGGTGTTGCGGCTAAATTCTTTGGTACAATTCCTTCTGTGCTTATTGGTGCCGGGGTAACCTTGTTTCTAGTCACCATTGTGGCCTTTAAATCTAAGGATTTATTGGAACTGGATGTTGAGAAAGCGTCTGAGGCCTAATTAATTTTTTTCTTGAATGCTCGTATTCCACGACTTTAGTGTCTCCACGATGGTATTGCGACTCTCTTGTGCCCAAACAATATCAGAAACTTTGTTCACGGGACTGGTATTCTCGCCCAATAATGCGGGCATCAAATTAAAGGTGTGCGTTTTTAACTTCTTCACACCTTTGTCATTTACCGAGATACATTCGATCACTTCGATGTTGGAAATGACCACTAAACCATCTGAAGTTTTGGATGCATGAATCTCGATTGATTCAATCAGATTCTTTGGGATATCGCTGTTGGCTATGAGGTCAGCACCTTGGTAATGTACAACTTTGATTTCATGCGATCCTAGCAATAGAAAGGAGATGCGTTGTTTGCCCGACTTCGTTGCGAAAAAATCTCCAATCGACTGAAAGAAATTACGTTTCGGTAATTGGATGACACCCAGACCTATAAAATCACGTGGCGTTTGGCTAGAAAGAAATGAAAACGAAGAAGGCAGATTGGAGCTCATGCTAATATTTTTTACGAATTTATCTTAAAAATGGGAAACCAACAATTAGAGTCGGATTTTAGGTTTAGGGAATTCAAAGTGCTGGGCAAAACCTTGAAACCATTGATGGATCGACTCGAAGCCCTTTTTATTTAAACTGTAATGGATAAACTGGCCTTTCTTTACTGCATCGATTAATTGGGCTTGTTTCAATAAATCCAAATGATGTGAAATGCTGGGCTTGGTTATGTCAAATTGCTTGGCAATTTGACCCGCATTTTGTGGTCCTTGGATGAGAAATTGGAGTATCTCTCTTCTGGTTACATCGTTAATGGCTTTGAAGGCTGCTTCCATATTTGATTAAATAATTAGGCGAATATCTAATTAATATCTTGGATTTCCAAATTTACACACGGTCAGCTTTTCGATAGGCTTCGATTAGTTTCAATTCACCCTCTTTTCCCGGATGGAAATTGCCATGTTCCATGCCCAAAACACCTTGGTAGTTTTTCTTCCGCAGGTGTTCAAAGATATTGGCATAATTAACTTCCCCGGTTCCAGGTTCTTTACGGCCTGGATTGTCGCCTATTTGTAAATAAGCGATTTCCGACCAGCATAAATCCATGTTCTTGATCATATTTCCTTCGTTTCGTTGCATGTGATACATATCGAAAAGGATTTTGCAAGAAGGGCTATCCACCGCCTTGCAAATCATATAGCTTTGATCAGAATGGCGTAAAAATAGATCGGGGTTGTCGCTTAGCGGTTCTAAAACCATCGTGAGCTTCTGGGGCTCGAGGATCTCAGCGCCTCGTTTTAATACTTCGATTACGTTTCCTGTCTGAATGCCCATGGGTAAGTTTCGCGTGAAATTTCCAGGTACTACTGTCGCCCATTTAGCATTAACGCGTTTGGAGGTTTCAACAGCTTCTCTACAAGATTTCAAGAACATTTCGGTCCACGTTTTATCGCCGGTAGTCATGTGCGACTTATCGAAAAATCCTGGGAATTTGATCACAAAAACACCCATGTCCATGCCTAGTCGGTCTAAAGTTGCCCCTATTTTCTCCTGCACTTCCACGGGCTTTTCCATCATCTCATTGTCCTCCAGCGCACGAAATCCCATCTCATGCATGAATTTCAATTGGTCGATGTAATCCTTTCCTGCATGCTGTTCGAACATGCCGAAATGTGGCGCATAGTTTAAGCTAAATGTATTCGCATTTGCTGTGCCAGCTTTAAGCGTTTGAGTACCTAAAACTCCTGCTGTCATTAATTGGCTAAACGATCGACGATTCATGTTTATTTCTTCTTTAATGTGCTTAAATATTCCACTAAATCCGTTAATTCGCTCGTCGACATACCATCCGCGAGTCCATCCGGCATCATCGAGTTATCTAATTGTTTCACGGATTTCAATGCGGATGTTTTGAAGTTTTGAATGCCACCTCCTGGTAATTTTAAGATGATATCAGTTTCATTTTTTGAGGTAACGATTCCTTGGTAAACATCCCCTTTTTTGGTCGTAATCTCAAAGGTTTCATAGCCAAATCCAATACCCGCATTCGGGTGAAGGATAGATAGATACATCCCTTCTTTCGATAATTTTGAGCCTATTTCAGATAATTTTGGCCCAAAATCAATGCCCTCATTATTGATTTGATGACACATCGCACATTGCTCCACAAATACTTTAATTCCATTTTTTGCTACACCTTTCTGGTTGATTAATTCATTCAAGGCAGGATGTTTCGTTTTGGAATTGCTCTGTGCGCCACTTAGGTAGGTATTGGCTTCCACACGAACGCCTTTGCGCCAAGCTTTACTGACCGACTCAACCACAGATGGAATTAAGTTTGTAGGAATTTGCTTTTGCTTCAGGGCTTGTAAAACAAAATCTTCGCCAGCAGGGTAGGAGTTACCGATTCCTTTGGCCGCATCTTTACGTACGATTAAATCTAGTTTAGTATTGAGCAAGGCTTGACTAAGTAAAGCGATGCTTTCTTTGTTTCCTTGCCAACGAATCGCGTCGATGATGGAACGTTTTACCGCATTATTTCCCTGATTGAAAGTAGTTTTGATCAGGTCATTGCCACCGATTGCATAAAGTGATTTAGCGGCTTGTCGGCCTCCTTTATTAGTCAAGATGATTTTCATTAGTTCAGGTTTAAGCTCAACTAAATTGTATTTCTCAATTAATTTGGTGTATTCGTCTAAATCATTTTTAGGTAAAAGATTGATGACAGTTTTACGTGCCAAGGCATTTTTCTGAATGTATTCCGGTGAAAGGTGACGGATGGCTACCAAAGTGGCCGCGGCATCTTTTTTCAGTTCTGTGTTGATTAATTGAACCAATAAGGCCGATTTCTCTTCTCCTGGAATAAAATCCAATGCGCGGAAATAGCGCAATTTGTCGTTCAAAGGCTTTGCCTCTTTTAAGTATTGGAATAAATAGGAATTAGCTAATGCCGTTCTTGAGCGGAAGATGATATCCCGGAAGGTCGGCGAATCTGCAGGTTTTAATGCCAAATAGGCTGCTAGACGAGAATCCCAAGCACGGTCTGCGCCGATTCCCAATGCCTCTAAGTACCAACGGTCCGCTCCGGTATGTTGGCTAGCTAAGGCCGCCCACATCGCATCCGCTTCGGGGTTCTTTACATGGTGCAATGCGATGGCTAGTTCGCGTTTCACTTGATAATCGGAATCTTGTATTATCCGTTGAGCCAAGGATTTCCATGTATCAAATGGGCGCATTTTCATCGCTCGTATGGCCATCATGCGCCATTCGGCAGATGGATTCGTAAGTGCTTTGTCGATGTAGTTTAATCCATTTGGGCTTTGGGTCAAGAACCAAAACAAGCGAGCTTTTAATCGCGGGTTGCTTTCATTTTGATAGGCTGTAGCGATATCTTGAGAAGCTTTTTCCCCAAAACGCTGTAATGCTTTATAGCCTAAATAGCGCGTGGCAAGATTCGGGTTGAATAATGCCGTTATGGCTCCCATCGGAGAATCAAGGTGTAATTTTTTGACTAAATAAGGTGTGTTTTTGGGTGATATCCGGTAGATGCGCCCCTTGTTTTGATCACCAGCTTGGTGTCCACCCACACCGGGATCATACCAGTCGGCGATGAAAAGTGAACCATCTGGTGCCACCGTTACATCAGCCGGACGAAACCATTGGTCTTTAATTCCTTCCACGAGATTAATGATACTAGCTGTATATCCGGCACCTTGTGCTTTTGTAGGATATGCACGTACCACATTCGGGCCTGCGTCGGCATGGATGATTTGATTTTGGAATTTGGCAGGTAATAATTGCCCTTCATAGACCAAAATACCTGTAGGCGAACCAGAACCAGTTTGTAATAAATTAGGAACAACCCCGGGATCATTTAAATGCCAATGTTGAAAAGGTATTTCGGATTCCATGTTCGTGCGTTTCACCGACCAGCCTTCGCCTGTCATTTCATCCGTATAGCCATAATTTCCATGTTCGAAAACGGAATTGATGCGAACCCCTTTGTTGCCATCATCGTCATTATCTGATTGCCATAATGCCCCATATGAGTCAACAGCAACTTCAAAGTTGTTGCGGAAGTTTTGGCCTAAACATTCCACTTGGGAGCCGTCGACATTGCAACGAAACACCATTCCTTGTTTGTATTTTTTAGGGCCGATGATGTCACCATCTTGGTCGAGAACCGGATTACCTTTTGCATCGAGTAATTGCTTGCCTTCATTTCCTAGGTTGAAATATAATTTTCCATCGGGACCAAAGGTAAATGCATGTGCACCATGGTCATGTTGTTCGCCGCCGATACCTTGAAACATAATTTCTTTGCGGTCTGCTTTGTCGTCGTGATTATCATCAAAAAAGCGCCAAATATAAGGGCTTTGAGCTACGATGACCATGCTGTCTAACACAGCGATCCCAAGGGGCGCATTGATTTCAGGCGATTGATAAAAGACTTTTTGATTATCCGCCTTACCGTCACCGTTCGTATCTTCCAAGATAATAATGCGATCTCCCGCGGGATTCGTGGGATTACCCGCGATGGCCGGTCGGTAGTTGAATGCTTCTGTAATCCAAATACGACCACGGGAATCAATGTCCATGTTGGTCGGATTTTTCAACATCGGTTCCGTCGCAAAAGTTGTGATTTCCAATTCGGGATCTAACTGCAAGCCTGCCAAAGCATTTACGGCCTCATGTTTTTGCGATTCGTTTAAGGAATCCAGAAGGGCTTGTCCCCAGCGTTGGTGATCATTATTCTGAAATGAAGAGATTCCAAGGTAAGCGAAAAGGCATAATGAGCCGAAAATGGACAAAGATCCACGGAGAGAATTTTTCATGCGAATTAAATAGGTTGAGCGAAACGCTTTGTTGTAAAGGTCTTTTAATTCGGCAAAAAATGCAAATTTATCTTTTGATGATTTGATTCAATTTGGAACGGAAATTGAGGTAGGCTAATAAGTTTTTGGGGCTTAATAGATTTGCTTTTAAATAGTTTTTCCAATCCTTTGCGGTTCGCGGGGGATTTAGGAGTGTTGCCCGACTGAAATAAAAAGCTTGTTTGGCCTTATTGGTTTTGTTTTCGTGGCAATCCATGCGCATTAAGTAATATGCTTGCAGGATAGGTTTAATGAGGTGATTGTATTTGTATTTTGTATGGGCATTGATACTCGAATACATGAAAATTCGATTTTTAATAAAGGCATCGGATTGGACATGGTCGGTCATGCTGATCCCCCCTTCGTTTTTTCGGTAGACGGACATCACTTCAGGTAAATAGCCAATGGGTCCTTGTTCAGCCAAAATAACATAGAGTGGAATATCGCCACTTTTCGAGTGTAAAAACCATTCCGGTAAGGGATGGGCAAATTTTCTTCGCATCATCACGGCAGCCGTTGCCATAAACCAAGTTTCTTTTTCAACAAGGAAGTCGGTGGATTCTACCCAAGGTTTTTGGTCTATTGGATTAATCAAAACAGGTTCCCGATTGCTGCCATCTTCGAAAATAATTTGCGCATTATGAAAGCAGGCAGATGCATGGGGATGTTGGTCTAAAAAGTCAACTTGGCGTTGCAGTTTAAGTGGGTCAGTCCAATAGTCGTCTGCTTCGATAAAAACGATGTATTCACCCTTGCATTGCAGAAAACAGTGTAAAAAGTTTGTTTTGGCTCCTACATTTTTTTGCCGGATATATGCTTTTAAGAGGTGAGGATATTGGTCAGCATATTGTTTGATAATTTCGGCAGTTTGATCTATTGAACAATCCTCTCCCAAAATGATTTCAAAAGCAAAGTCAACTTTTTGTTCTAATATGCTATTTAAACATGTCTTTACGTAGTTTTGGTGATTATATGAAATCACACAAATACTGACTTTAGGATGTTCAGTAATTGTTGGTTGACCGTAAATGTCTTTGTTTAAATAGTCGAAATTCATTTTACTAACTTAAAACTGCGTAGCCAAAGCCTGTATCGCCAAATCCATTTCCATTGTAGAACATATAAATTTCATTCTGGTATTCAAAGACATGGGGGTATTCGACCATTTGGTCTTCCCAAGAGGGTGTGTGATCAATGTCGAGGCCCATGAATTGAATTTTTTCCCAATGTATTAAATCATCGCTTTTTGCGCATTTAATTCGGTAGCTGTTTTGCGGATTTTCACGGTAATCTGTTGATTTACGAACAGCGTACCACATGTAGTAAGCTCCCTTTAATTTTAGAATTGAAGCTTTTGAAATTCCACCTTCATCTCCTGATAGGCAGATCGCCGTTTCATTTAAAGGGAGCCAATCAATCAAATTGGTCGAAGTTGCAATTTTTATATCATAAATGGGCTCAATGCGATTATCAATTTCCTCCCATTTGCGACAGGATAAATAATAACCATAATAGAGTTCTTTTTCCTTGATAATTGATATGGTACCCACATATCCAGGTTCTTTGTACGATGTGGCTAAAACAGGACCTTCAGAGAATTTTTTCCAAGTATTTCCGCCATCTGTACTAAGGGCTAATCCCAAATTGTTATGATAGGGAACGTCAAATCGATTTGCCCAGCCAATGTAAAAAAGGTATTTGGTATCGCCGACAGTTAATATTTCGGTTGGCATTACACCTGCCCAATCAAAAGATCCTCGCTCCCCAGGTAATAATACCGGAGTATCCGCTTTAAATAAAATATTGCTTGGATTTCCCGCTTCTACATCGATGTAGTAGGGTAGACTTGGTCCTCGATTAATGCGTTTTGAAAAATATACTCTCCAAAAACCCTCGTGTTGAGTATCTACAATTGGCACTTGTGCATGACAATCGTCGAAAATTAACCCTTTTTTAATCCACTGCATATAATTGGACGTGGTGTTTGAAAGACCACGTCCAAAGATACGACCATTTATCGAATTGTCGAGAAACTCGTGGGGCTCATGTAGATAGATTCCACCTTTTCGACGATTTTGCCATCTTTTTCGGATGCATCTCTCACCGAAATCCAGTTGGGATCTAAGCGAAATGCATCAAAACTTGCCTTGCCTGCTGTTTCACTTTTGTGTGCGATGAAGTAGAGCAATTTGCTTTGAGAGCCATCTTTCGGAATGGTTGTGAAAAAAGCGATATTGTCCATACCATGCTTTTTGAAAAGTTTCACTGTGTGGTCACGGAAACGCGTCAGAACGTTTTCTAATTTTCCAGGTGTAGCTGTGTATGTACGCATTTCGAAGGTACGGTCCGCATCGCTGTGGGATGCTTTGATTTTTGGGCTGAAATCTGTTGCATTCATGAAGATGCTCGTAACTTTTGCAACAATTTTGCCACTCTCTTCGGATTTTCTTGCGACTTCTTTCCACTCAGGATCGCTTCCAAAATGTTTCCAAGATGAATCGCGCGCAGCTTGCGAAGGATAGGCTAGGATGTAATACAATGCGTTTTCCGTATTGTTGTTCGGAATCCAGTAGCCAACATTCGTCATGCCATGTTTTTCGAAAATCTTGGTTGTGTGGTTGGTAAAACGTTGAAGCAATGCGTCAAGTCGGCCAGGGTGGCAATAGTAAATACGCATTTCAAAATAGCGCGTATCGGGCTTTTTGGAAAAGCCTAGAAATGAGATGCTAAGCAAGCAAATTAGTAAGATGTTTTTCATAGGAAATGTTAGTTTAATGGCTAAAGTAGTAGAATTTGAATTGATTAATATCCTGATACGCTTATTTTTTTATGCTGGGCCTAATCGCTTTGCCATGACATGTTGTAAATAGGCAAAAATCATTTCAGGTTTCAGGGTACGCCAGTTGGGAATCTGCAAATTTCCCCCAAAATTGATGTAATAATCGACATGGTATTTCGCCCATTCTTGTTCGACAAAATCGGCGAAATGCAATCCTACGATCCAGCCATCCTCTACTTCTTCGAACCATTCGGCATAATAGTCGTCTTCATAGCTACCATGAAAATTGAAGACATTTTCGCCAATCAAGATAAAATGGTTAATTCCTACTGCGAGAAGGTGGTCGATAACTTGCCTTTTAAGTAACATGATATCATTGTGCAACGTATCGTTCCATTCGCCGAATAATTCGATGATCGAGTAGCCTTGTGTGTAATCGCTGTATAGAATTTTGCAATAGAGTGTTTCAGAGTCGATCTCATCCCAAAGCGGATGAATGTAATAGCCATAAATATCGTTTTCGTATTCGGTTTGCGAATAACTTCTGCCATAAAATGGGGATTTACGGTCGTGAGCCGCGTTGTATAGGGATTCCCACTGAAAGGAAGGTTCGATTTCTTGCATAACGACTCAAAATAAACAGAAAAGGCCTGCCGAAGCAAGCCTTTTCTTGAACACGGATAATTTGTTTTACTTTAGTTTAGCACCTGTGAAAACGCCGTTTCCATCAAATTCAACCTTGTAATTTTTTCCTCCTACGGCAATAAATACTTCATACTCTTTTACCGTAGTATCAGCTGAAACCGTTTGGGCTTTCGTAAATGTCCATCCTGCATAATTCGTATTCAAATAAGTAATAGCTGCAGCCGGAATTTGAGCTTGAGTGATTTCTGCTACCGTGAAATTAGGTAGCGGTTGGTTGTCTTTAGGACCTTTTCCCGCATTTTGAACCAATTTGAAATCTTTGTCAAACATATAGGTTTGAACAGCAGATCCTACAGAAACAACAACATGGTAATGGATAACCACATTATCAGCCGCAACACTTACTGCGTTTTTGAGTGTCCATCCAGCTGCATTCGTATTTAAATACGTGGTGATGGCTGCTGGTAATGTTGTCAAGTCTGTTTTTGTGATGATCGGTTTAACTTCCTGTGCTTCACTTTCGGTAATTGTACCATTAGCTGCGATTTCCAATTCATAAACGATACCTGCTTTTTCGGCATGTACATGGTAAATGGTCACTCCCTTGTCGTCAATTTTCGCCATTGCCCGTTGGAACGTATACCCCGTTAGTGCCGTTTGAACCGCTGCTGGTAGGTCTGCAAGTGTCAAGCTAGTAACAGTAGGACCATGGCTACCTTTTTCCTTACCCCCTTTAGGTCCACCAGGCATTCCCGTCGTTTGGGAAACAAATGCTCCTTTTTCATCAAATAATACGGAATAAAATTCGGTTTTATATTTTAACTCAACTCGGTAACCCGTAGGTGTACCTGTTGTCTTTTGCGACGCATGCAATAAATCGTATCCTGGATAATTAGTAGATAAATAGGTCAATACACTTGCTGGTAATGCCGTTGAATCAATTTTAGAGAAAGCTTCTTTTATTGAACCTTTTGATGATAAGACGATTTGCATTTCCGTTGAAGGAGTCGTTACATCCGCAACATACAATGCATTCGGTTGGATGACAGAATAGGCTACTTGTGCAGTTGGAAAACTTTGCTGGATCGTAGATTGTACCGCTTGTGGTACATTGGCCGCGTTAATTGCTGTAAATCCTTGTGGATTCATGGCCTCTTCTTTGCTACATGAGCTTAAAAGTACCGTACTAGCGAAGGCAAATAGAATGAGCTTTTTCATGGTTGTTAAATTTAGTTGAACACTGAGTTAACGTAGGTTCTAAGCGAATCTTGTACAAATATGTGCGCTAGGATAGTAACATGGATGATGCAATCGACGAACCGACACATCAAGTCTACGAATTCATAAGATTTGTTAAATTTTATAGTACCTTGTATTGCATAGTACTATTTATGTTGTATGTTTGCGCTATGAAAAATCACCAACGAACCTTATTGGTACTAGTCGTATTTCTATTTGCAACGCAGAGCATGTTTGGTTTAGGGTTGCCTCAAAGGCTTTATCCTGCCAAAGTCATTAAAAAATCGATCCAAGTACTCGTGCGAAAAGTATCGCGCTAATTCTTAAAAATTCTCTTAATTTTGGGTTTCATTCGATAAGCCCATGTTCACAGCTTTTATTTCCTGGGATCCCAATCCCGTAATCATTGACATTTTTGGATTTCCGATTCGCTGGTATGGCTTCTTTTTTGCCATGGCTTTTTTGGCGGGTTTTCGAGTTGTGAATTATATGTTCAAACAGGAGGGACGTTCGACTGAACAGGCTGATCAATTACTCATGTATACGATGGTTGCGACAATCGTAGGTGCACGCGCTGGGCATTATTTTTTCTATGAATTTCCCTTATTGCAAGCGGATCCTCTGCGTTTTTTCATCCAAATGATTACGCCACCATTTTCGGGTTTAGCCTCACATGGCGCCTCGATTGGCTTATTTGTTGCTTTTTATTTGTACGCTCGCAAAAATCCAGGCATGTCTTATTTATACATCACGGATCGGATTGTGCCGGGTGTAGCTTTGGGTGGATTCTTTATTCGAATGGGGAATTTGATGAATTCGGAGATTATTGGAAAGCCAACAGAATTGCCTTGGGGATTTAAGTTTTTGCGTGATACGGAGTTTAATCCCTATGGTGACCCTAATTTGGTGCTTGCGCGTCATCCCTCTCAATTATACGAAGCCCTTTCTTGTTTGTTGATTTTTGCCGCTTTGATGTGGTTTTGGTCCAAAAAGAAAAAGGACACACAAGAAGGTTTAATGACGGGTTATTTTATGGTTGTGCTCTTTACGCTTCGTTTTTTCTACGAGTTCTTAAAAGAAAACCAAAGTGCATTTGAGAATAATTTGACCCTAAACATGGGCCAAATTTTATCGATTCCCGCTGTGTTATTTGGCGTGATTGTGCTAGCATATTCTTACCGAAAAGCTTAGTCGAATTTTTGTACCTCTTTTGAAATTGCATTTATTCGTTTTGTGAATAAATAACGGTTCAAATTGTAGGCATCAAAATCCTTGGATTGCGGATCTACGCTGGCTCTACGTGTCCGGTCGGCGGCATGAATGTATGCATTATGACCTTCCCATAATCCCACGTGGACGACTTTATTAGTCCCGTCTGGTCTCTTTTCACCAAAGAATAACAAATCCCCCGGTTTTAAATTTTCCCAGTTTCTCAGGCTGTCAACTAATATTCCCTCGCGAGCTTGCTGGCTCGCATCCCTCGGTATAATCCAGCCATTCGACTGGAAAACTAATTTCGTAAATCCACTGCAATCCATTCCTTTGATGGATGTGCCTCCCCATAAATAGGGAATGCCCATGAATTGATGTGCCGCCTGAAGCAATCGATGTTCCGTAGGACCTGAATTCGATTTCTTCCATGAAGCATAGTTTTCCACATCCCGCATAGAAACATATCCAATGACACCATCAGCCATGCGAATTTCCCAAAATCCTATCTTATTCCGGGTAGCCATTAAGCGGTTATATTGCACTAATTCGCTGATGATCTCCGATTTATTACTTGGGAATTGATAGACTTTACTGAACGGAGCCGTAATAATCAGTTCCGTTCCTGATTTTCGGTATGCCTGAAATTCTACACTATCCATCCGAATAATCGTGCTTCCCTCGACCCAACCTTGGTAATGGTCAGGCAATTGAACGCGATACCAATTTTTTGTTGCCGCTTTTTCAAGCAATTGAACGGGGGTTCCCAACAATGCTTGTGTACTCATTTCGGCCCCTTCGCGCGCCTCTGAACGAATATTCGCAACAGATATGTTGACGATACCAATCGTTTTTTGTGCCCACGATAGGTGGGCCAATAGGCAGAAAAGAATGATTTTAATCCGCATAATTGAATTTCAAATAGTCTAAATGAGGTTGATTTTTTTTCGGTCGGCTGAGTTCATGTTGGTAGATTACTTCGCCCAAATGCTTGAAAAAGGGAAATCCGATAGTTTCATAATCGTATTTGTCGTCATTGAATATTTCGTCTTCATTGCAGTAGATCGCTGCGGTAACCATAAATTCAACTTTATTCTGGAAGTCGACGAAATAGGCATTATCAAGTAAGAATCCATAGGCATCACCTACTTTGTTGAAGATGCGAACATTCGGATTCATGTTCGCCTTTTTATCACCGCCATAATACAGGAATTTGCAATAAGCTGGCCCAATCGTGGAATCTGCGCTGTAATTCGGATGTTTAGATTCGGTTGGGTATTCCGACATGTAGCGGTATAAAAACGAATAATCCTCAGGACTCAATTTAAACCGGTCTTTTTTCTCGTAGGAAGCTGGAAAAATTAAGCGTTTCAAGAAATCATGTTGGGCTTGCAGTGGATAAGCATTCTTAAAGCTAAAATTAACCGGATGTGGAATGATGCGCCCCGAATCGTTCATGATTCCCTTTCCTAAAATTATTGGATACGTGGAGACGATTTGCTTCTTGTTGAACTGCTCTTTTTGTTGATAAATAAGTCGGCCTTGCTCATCCACAAATTCCACGGGGTTTGTGTATTGATTTTCCAACAAGGGAATGCTTGTCTGCAAACGATGCGTGAATCGAACACCCTCAAAACCTTTGGAAGCCATGGTTTTGTTGAAATCTTTTTGGCCTAAAAACTCATATAAACGGTTGTAGGCCTCGTTGTCGGAGACCAACAAAATCTTCTTAATATAATGCTCAATGCTCGGTTTGCCGTTCGCGGAGCTGGTGTCTGTTAGGACCTCCAACTGTGTTGGCCGATTTTTCAGGATATTGAATGTTGTCGATTTATCGATTTTCAATCGGTTGATTTTTTCCAAAGCCAGCACACTCGCGGCCAATTTCACCGTACTCGCGGGGTAGAAATATTCATTGGAATTCACACGATAGGCATGTGTGGTGAATTGGGCCTTATTCTCCGCATCTCGGTCAATTTGCGTGTATAAAATTTGCAAACGGTATTTGTATGGGTTGTCGGTGAGTGTTTTAAAATATGTGGGATTTGCCTTTAATAATTGCTCAATTACATTTTCTTGGGCGTGAAGCATGGTAGAAAAACAAAGGCTAATGATGAGTGAAATGTTAAGCGTTTTCATAAGTTGATAAGGTTTTGGTTAGGTCTTCAATGTCTTGTGTATGCAGGCATGCAGGCAAAATCGCTTTGCAAATTGGAGCAGCTTGTGGGTCAGGATAGGCAAATTGGTTACATAAAAATCCATGGGATTTTAAATGATCAAAAAGCTTCGTGTCCGCGGAACTGAATGCTGGATAATTCTTGACATAATTCACCTGCATAGCATTTTTTGTAAACGCCTCAGCGAGTACTCGTGATTGTCCGATCCGCTCATCATAGGCTTCTTGGGCATGTAAACAGGCAAATACATAGGCCGGATTTGCCGGCGATCCACCTACCCAAAAGGGATCTAGTTTGATTGCGTCAATATCAGCTTTTTTGCCTAAAATAATCCCTGCAGGAATCCCAAAGGCTTTCGATAAAGAACTCGTTTGAATCAAATTCGCAGGCGTTTGAATTTGCGTTGAAATGATTCCAAGACGATGGGATTCGTCGACAATCAATGTCTGGTCGGCCGATAAATTTTGCTCAAAACCTGTCAAGAATTCTTCTACCCAAGGAGCTCCGATGCCATCCATGCAGAGAATTTGGGCATCTTTTTTCCATTCCGAGAATACACCCGATGCAGGTTTATGTGGATGTCTCCACAAGGCTGGATGGGTTTTGGGAGCTAAGGAAATATCCGCATTTGGATATTTTTGCATGATGTATTGCAGGGCTATTTGGCCAGCAATTAAACCTGAACTGCATAAGGCTGCGGCTTCTACTCGAAAGCGTTTGGCTAAGGTGAGCTCCAGGTTTTCCCATACATCCATGCGGTAATTATTCAGTCGGGAACTACCCCAATTTTGACTAAACATTCGAAAGCCTTCCTGTAGTTTTTCTTGAAATAGGGGATGTGTACCAATATTTAAATAATTCGTTCCCCCAAGCCAACGGTATTCTTTTCCCTCGAAAGAAACGAGGCGCTCCGGGATCTGATTTTGAAGGATTTGATATGACATGCTAACGAATTAATTGCGCGCCAGTTCCAGGAGCCTTGGCATAATGTACTGTGCCGAAATCAATGGTAATGCCTTTGGCGATTTGGTCGTCAACTAATAAACAGCCGTCCATGTCTACGTAATCCAATAAGGGCAATAATTGGGCAATTGCCGAGCAACCGATCGTCGATTCGGTCATACAGCCTACCATGACTTTTAGGCCAAGACTTTTCGCTTGATTGATCATCCGCAGGGCAGGCGTAAGTCCCCCACATTTCATTAACTTGATATTAACTCCATGAAAATATCCGGAGCATTTGGCTACATCTTCTTCTAAAATACATGACTCATCGGCAATGATGGGCAATGCAGATTCTTGGTAAACGCGCTTCATGCCTTCCCAGTTGTCGGCCTTTAAGGGTTGTTCAATAAATTCAACGCCCAGTTTTTTTAATTCCGGTGCGAAATAAATCGTCTGTTCAGGAGTCCAAGCGGTATTGGCATCCACCCGGAAAACAGCTTCGGTTTCTTTGCGCAAGGCTTCTACAATCTCTAAATCTTGATCCGTGCCCAGTTTGATTTTATACAAAGGAAAGGGCATTTCCCGCATTTTGGAAACCATGACATCTACGGTATCAATTCCAATGGTATAGTCGGTGATTGGGTTATGGGAGATATCCAATCCCCAAATTTCATGTAGCGCTTTATTATGTGTTTTGCCCCAAAGGTCCCAATAGGCTACATCCAGGGCGCAAAGTGCGAAAGGATGGTCGTCCAACAAGGTTTTGGAAATCAACTTCCAAAAATCCGTCGGGTGCGGAAGAATATCGCTGGGTAATAAATGTCGGATACTTTCTACTTGCGCCACCATCTTTTCCATGGTGATGCCGTAATAGGGGGTCTCTGTCGCTTCACCGAATCCGCTTTTGCCGTGCCAACTTAACTCCACAATAAGAGTGGGCTGTACGTCACGCGATTCGTGTGTGATCGTAAAGGTGTGTTTGAGCGGTAAATCAAATTGATGAAGCTTGAGTTCCATACACGATTATTTAAGTGGGATATATGGCAATTTGGTGTCTTTTTGCCCAGCTTTTTGCCAAACTAATCCGTCTGCTTTTGACCAATTGATCAAATCGCCTGAGCCATTATGAGCCAAGGTTTCGCCATTCTCAACCGGAATCCACTGATCTAATTCTGCGGATGGTTTAGGTAAAAACTTGATTTCTTTTTCTGCATATTCAGGGAAATCGCCAGATACCCAAGGTAAGAAATAGACCCAAAAACAAGTTAAAGTTGAGATCGGATTACCTGGGAATGCGAATACCACTTTGCCATCGGGGCGTGTGGCTACCAACATCGGTTTACCCGGTTTCTGAGCAATTTTATGAAAGATTGTTTCGAAACCTGCTTCCGTTAGGACACCTGGAATCAAATCTTTTTTACCAGCAGAGACTCCGCCCGACAATAAAATAATGTCATTGGATTCTAAGACCTTATCGATATTCGCTTTGATCTTTTCAGCTGAATCAGGTAGGTGGCTTGAATTTGCTTTGAAGCCTTTTGATAACAAGACAGATTTCATCATCATGACATTCGATGACCGAATTTGATGTACCGCAGGCGTTTCATGAAGTCCTACGATTTCATCACCAGTGGAGAAAATGTGCACATGTGGTTTTGATTCCACTTCGATGTGCGCTTTGCCAACTGTAGCCGCAATGGCAATTTCCACAGGTCCGATTTTTGTGCGTTTTTTAACTAAAATCGTCCCTTCTTTGGCATCCATGCCTTGCGTATGAATGAATTGACCCTTTGTTAAGGGTGTTTTACCTATGTAGGTGGCAATCTTTTTCTCGATGCTTAAATCTTCAATTTTGATGATCGCTTCCGTTCCTTTGGGAGCCGTTGCGCCTGTCATGATTTCCATGGCACCATCGATTTTTTTAATCGCTTTTACGGGTTCTCCCGCATAAAGAATGCCTTCAATTTTCCATGTCGGAGCGGTGATGTCTTTCACGGCAATACCATCCATCATCACACGGTCAAAAGGAGGAAAATCGCGGTCCGCAACAATTTTTTCAGCCAAATTCATGCCCAAGGTTTTTGCTAAGGGTAATTTCTCAGTCCGAAATGGAATGGTGATGTTTTTTAAAAGGGCAATTGCTTCAATAGGACTGATCATGTTTGTTGTTTTACGTATTTGTTAAATTTCGCTATTTTTTGCTAATTCTCCCGTATTTTTGTCTTCTAAATTTCAAATCAGCTATGTCGATCGATTTTTCACACCTGCAATCCGATGGTACCCCCGGCATGGTGGATGTAAGTTCCAAAAATGAAACGGTGCGCGAAGCAAAAGCGCAATCCATTGTCTATTTAGGTGAGGAAATCGTCAAACATTTCGAGGCAGCTGGTTGGCAAAATAAGAAAGGAAGCATCCTACAAACGGCCGTGATTGCCGGTACCATGGCTGCCAAAAAGACCTCGGATTTGATTCCCTTGTGTCATCCACTCGGTTTGGATTCTTGTAAGTTTGAAACAGAAGTGTTAGCAGATCAAATTGTGATCACGTGCATTTGTCGGTTGGAAGCCAAAACGGGTGTTGAAATGGAAGCCTTGGTTGGCGCCTCAGTCGCTGCCTTAACCGTTTACGACATGTGTAAATCGGTTTCCAAAGGAATCGTCATCAAAGAGACCAAATTGATTTCAAAATCGGGTGGTAAATCTGACTTCAACGCCTAATGTCATCGCATCACATCATTCGTGAAAAACAAGAACCCGCGCTAATCATCGCGAATGGGGAGGCATGTTCGATGGATATATTGGACCAATTATTAGAATGGTCCCCAACGGTCCTTGTCCTGGATGGTGCTTTGGAAAGGGTGATTTCATTGGGCATCAAAGTGGATGTTTGGTTAGGCGATTTTGATCATACACACATCACGGATTTCAGTGATTATCCCTTGAAAAAAGTACATACACCGGATCAAAATTTGACCGATTTAGAGAAGGCTTTTGAATATTTGTTGGCTGAAGGTTATCCCGCTGTGAATGTGGTTTGGGCTTCCGGAAAGCGCATGGATCATACCTTGAATAATTTTCATTCGATGGTGCGATACGGTCGGCGAATGAAGATTGTCTTCTTCGATGATTATTCAACCTCATATTTGTTACCCCCTACGTTTGAAAAATGGTATCCTGCCAAAACACCTATTTCCTTGATGCCTTATGGGGAAGCGTTTGAGGTAAAATCTACAGGTTTATTATACGATTTGAATCATCCTGTATTACGGCTTGGGACTCAGACAAGTTCTAGCAATGAGGCGCGAGAAGATGGGATGGTGAAAATTTCCTACGAAAGTGGCGCCCTTATTTTGATGGAGTGCCACGATTAATTTTGTCTTGCTCGGAAGGTTTGTAGAACACGGGGCGCGATGGAACCTCAGGGAAGTAATTCTGCTCCACCCAATTTCCCGGATAATCATGCGGGTATTTATAATCGGCCCCATAATTCAAATCTTTCATGAGACGCGTAGGTGCATTGCGTAAATGCAAAGGCACGGGTAAATTTCCAGTTTGCTCCACAAAAGCCATGGCTTTGTTAATCGCGTTGTAGGCCGAATTACTTTTTGGGGATGTTGCCAAATAGATTACCGTTTGGGATAAAATAATGCGGGATTCTGGGTTACCGATGACGCGGATGGAATCGAAGCAAGACTGCGCTAGAAGCAGGGCATTCGGATTGGCTAAGCCAATGTCCTCTGAGGCGAGGATCAATAAGCGCCGACCGATGAATTCCAAGGATTCGCCACCGGCAAGCATGCGGGCCAACCAGTAAACAGCCGCATCCGGGTCAGAACCGCGAATGGATTTAATGAAGGCTGAAATGATGTCGTAATGTTGTTCACCATCCTTGTCGTATTGTGCTAAGTTTTTTTGTAAACGTTCAGTGACAAGCGCATTGGTAACTTCAATTTCATTTGCCCCTTCGGTGGTGATGAGCAATTCAAAGAGATTCAATAATTTCCGACCATCTCCCCCTGAAAAATGGAATAGTGCATCCGTTTCCGTGAGCGTGATGGTTTTATTCGCAAATAATTTATCCGTGCTAATGGCCTTATCGATGAGTTGGCGTAAATGCACATCATTCAATGCTTCCAAAACATATACTTGACATCGCGATAAAAGGGCTGAAATAACTTCGAACGATGGGTTTTCTGTAGTTGCTCCCACCAAAGTGACGATTCCTTTTTCGACCGCATTTAGCAAGGAATCCTGTTGGGACTTGGAGAATCGGTGAATCTCATCGATGAAAAGAATAGGTGATTGCGCCTCAAACATGCGGTTTTTCTTCGCTAATTCGAGTGTTTCACGGACTTCTTTTACGCCAGATTGTACAGCTGAGAGCGTATAGATCGTACGTTTTAATGCACCCGCTAATAAGGTGGCTAAGGTAGTTTTGCCTACCCCGGGAGGACCCCACAGAATACAAGAGGGTAGATGTCCTGCCTCGATTGCCTTGCGTAGGGGTGCATGAGCTCCAATGACCTTTTCTTGGCCAATGTAGTCTTCAAGTGAAGTGGGGCGCATGCGTTCTGCGAGTGGTTGCATCATCCTTCGAAGTTACGGGAATTTTGTAAATTAGAAATAGAATTAGTAGCTTGGAGAACTAAATAAACCTATTAAAATATGAATTCATCACGTCGTTCCTTTTTGCGCAATTCGGCCTTTGGGCTAGGTGCATTGGCTTTTGCTTCTCCTGCTTTGCAGAGTTTGGCAGCCGTTAAATACAAGAAATTAGTTGGGGTTCAATTGTATTCCGTACGCGATGATATGCGCAAGGATCCACAAGCAACCTTGAATGCTTTGGCAGAAATGGGCTATAAATATGTAGAACATGCCAATTACGTTAATCGTAAATTTTACGGTTGGGAGGCCAAAGAATTCCGTAAACGTCTCGATGATTTAGGAATTAAAATGCCTTCAGGACATACTGTAATGGGTAAGCTTCATTGGGACGACGCAAAAAATGATTTCACTGATTTGTGGAAATATACTGTTGAAGATGCTGCTGTTTTGGGACAGGAATTAGTCATAAGTCCATCCATCGACATGGGGATTCGCAAGGATAAAAACTTGTTGTTGAAATACATGGATATCTTCAATAAATCGGGAGAATTGTGTAACAAATTTGGTATGCGATTCGGGTACCACAACCATGATTTCGAGTTTTCGGAGAAACTGGAAGGAGAATTGTTGTATGATATTATGTTGAACAATACAGATCCGAAACTCGTAGCCCAACAATTAGACATAGGTAATATGATCAATGGTGGGGGAGTTCCTGCCGAAGTGATGAAGAAATTCCCAGGGCGTTTCGTTTCCATGCACGTGAAAGACGAAGTGCCAGCCAAAACAGGTCATGAACATTTTGAATCAACGATTCTTGGAAAAGGATCAGGTCAAATTGATGTAAAGGCTTTGGTGAAGTTAGGCGACAAAGAGGGCGGAACGAAGCACTTTATTATTGAACAAGAAGCTTATCAAGGATTACAACCGCTTGACTGTATGAAGGAGAATATTGCCATCATGCGGGGTTGGGGGTATAAATAGATTCTGGGGCGCGATAACTCGCGTCCTTTAACATGTAGAGACGCAATACCTTGCGTCTAGAATAAATTTAAGACGCGAGGTATCGCGTCTCTACGATTAATTTGCGAGGTATCGCGTCCATAAAAATTGAATATGAAAAAACTAACCTTCATCGCCCTACTCGCAGCACCATTTTTCGCGTCTGCGCAATCCTCATTAAAACCTGTCATTGCGCAAAAAGCGGATGCCTTAAAAGACAAGGTCATTGCTTGGCGACGCGATTTTCACGAGCATCCCGAATTAGGTAACCAAGAAGTTCGTACTGCAGGAATCGTGGCGGCACATTTACGTTCGTTGGGTATCGAAGTACAGGAAAAAGTGGGCTACACGGGTGTTGTGGGGATTTTGAAAGGTGCTAAGCCGGGTCCTGTGGTTGCTCTACGCGCTGACATGGACGGATTGCCCGTTTCAGAGCGTGGTGATTTGCCCTTCAAATCTAAAGTAATCACTGAATTTAATGGTCAGAAAACAGGTGTCATGCACGCTTGCGGACACGATTCGCATGTGGCCATCTTGATGGCAGTTGCGGAAATTTTGGCATCAGAAAAGGCAAATTTAGCAGGAACGGTGAAGTTTATTTTCCAACCAGCCGAAGAAGGTGTTTACAATGACAAAGGTGAAATGATTCTTTCCGGTGCAGAATTGATGGTAAAAGAAGGCGTTTTAGAAAATCCAAAAGTGGATGTGATTTTTGGTTTACATATTGCTTCGGGCTCTGATAACGGTGTTTTGGAATACAAACCCGGGGCAACGATGGCGGCAGTAGACCAATTAGACATCAAGGTCAAAGGAAAGCAAGCACATGGTGCAAGTCCTTGGACGGGAATTGACCCGATTGTTATTTCCTCTCAAATCGTGATGGGGCTACAAACGATCGTTTCTCGTTCTGTAAACATTACGGAAGATCCTGCGATTGTAACAGTAGGTGCCATTCACAGTGGTATTCGCCAAAACATCATTCCAGAATCTTCTCATATGATCGGAACGATCCGGACTTTTGGCGTAGAACAACGTCAATTGGTTCATCAACGCATCAGAGATATCGCAACGAATATCGCTGAAAGTGGTGGCGGTAAAGCAGATGTGACGATCGGTACAGGATATCCTGTGACGTATAACAATCCGCAATTGGTGGAAAAGATGTTGCCAACTTTGCAAGGAGTGAATGGAAAGGATCGCGTTAGAACTGTTCCTGCACATACAGGTGCGGAAGATTTTTCATTCTTCCAACAAAAAGTTCCAGGTTTCTTCTTCTTTTTAGGAGCAAGACCGGATAACAAAAAGGCCGATGAAGTGGCAGGACACCATACACCAGATTTCCATTTGGATGAAGGTCATTTCCAAGTGGGGGTGAAAGCCTTGAGTAGCTTGGTTGTGGATTACATGGATATGGCACAGCCGAAGAAAAAGAAATAAAATCATGTAGAGACGCATTGCCTTGCGACTTAAATATGTAGAGACGCGATACTTCGCGTCTTATTTTTATTCTAGACGCAAGGTATTGCGTCTCTACAATTAATTTGCGATGAATCGCGTCTCTACTTAAACCTATGAAAATACTCCTTCTATTCCTCCTTTTGGCAGGCCCTTTGGCCTATTCACAAAATCTTAAACCTGAACTTTGGCGTAAACCCTGGAAAGCTTCCTGGATTACCTATTCAGAAAATGCGAATAGTATTTATTCCCTGCAAGGTTTGAAAGATTATGGCGTATTCAAATTTCAGAAAACGGTTTCTTTGCCTGAAAAACCTGCCAAATGTCTCATTCACGTTTCTGGCGATAATCGCTATAAATTATACGTGAACGGTACGTGGGTATCGGCTGGACCTGCTCGGGGCGATTTGTATTTCTGGAATTTTGAGACCTTGGACATCGCGCCTTATTTAAAGGTGGGAGAAAATACCTTAGAGGCCTTGGTTTGGAATGAGGGCAAAGGGAAGTCGGAAGCCCAAATTTCGTATGCAACGGGATTTATTTTGCAGGCCGATGAGGAGGCTCATGCCGCGTTGAACACCAATATGAATTGGCAAGTGGCTAAAAATCTAGGGGTATCCCCATTGCAGCCTCGCGTGCCAGGATATTATGTGGCGGGTCAAGGTGAATTGCAGGAATATGCCAAATCCTGGTCGCCCTTCATTTCCGCGAAATCCTTAGGTCCAGGTTTAACCAAAGGCGCGGCTATCGATTCAAGGGGTTGGATGTTATATCCTGCTGCGATTCCAGCAATGGAATTAAAGGAGCAACGATTTGCGGCTATTCGCAAAGGAGAGGGGGATTTGATTCACGGGAAATCGCTCGTGGTACCTGCGAATTCTTCGGTGGATCTGTGGATCGATCAAGGAGTATTGACAAATGCATACCCGCAATTAACGTTTTCAGGAGGAAAGGATGCCAAAATCGGCCTTACCTATGCCGAAGGTTTATACGAAAAAAAGCCTCTGAGCACGACAACGAAAAATAGTAATCATAAGGGTAATCGGAATGATATTGAGGATAAATACTGGCTTGGTCGGAAGGATAGCCTTATTGCCGATGGTGCTGCGCATACCTTTGAAACAATGACTTATCGCACGTTTCGCTATGTGCGTTTGACCGTAAAGACGGAAGCGGATGCGTTGACTTTGCAGGATTTCAAGAGTGTGTTCACGGGTTTTCCTTTTCAGGCGAAAGCTGCGTTGAAAACGGATAATCCCTTGATTCCCCAATTGCTTGACGTGGGATTTCGCACCGCGCGTTTATGTGCGATGGAAACCTACATGGATTGTCCTTATTATGAGCAATTACAGTACATTGGTGATGCCCGGATTCAGGCGCTTGTAAGCTTGTATTATGCTGGCGATGAGCGTTTGGTGCGTCAGGCTTTAGATCATATGGATCATTCTCGGATTGCAGAAGGGATTACCTTGAGTCGCTATCCGACAGACTTACACCAACAAATTCCTACGTTCTCCTTGTGGTACATCGGGATGTTGCATGATTATTTACGCTATGGAAAAGATCCTTCGTTCCTGAAAAATAAATTATCCGGCATGCGCGGGATTTTGGATTATTTTTCGCGTTTCGAAGGAACCGATGGAACCTTGCAAAACATTCCTTATTGGACATTTTCCGACTGGGTGAATGCCTGGCCACGGGGAATTGCTCCGGTTGGGCCTTCTGGTCGTTCAGCGGTGATTGATTTTCAGTATGTATGGATCTTGCAAAATGCGGCTGAAATCGAACGTTATTTTGGCTATCCAGAATTGGCCGCACGCTATGAGACGAAAGTGAAGGCATTAAAACCGGTTTTACATAAATTATACTGGGATGCTGCTAGAGGTTTGTATGCAGATACGGAAGTGCACGATAAATTTTCCCAACACGCAAATTCCCTTGCCATTTTGGCGGGATTTGACGCTAGCGGGGTGTCAAGTAAGTTGCTGAATGACAAGGATTTAGCTCCTGCGTCTATCTACTTCAAATACTACTTACACTTAGCATTAACGAAAGCTGGTCAAGGCAATGATTACATGAAATGGCTTGATAAATGGAAGGAGAATATCGACATGGGCTTGTCGACTTGGGCAGAAACCTCGGATATTTCCACGTCCAGATCGGATTGCCATGCATGGGGAGCAAGTCCTAATATTGAATTTTTCCGCATCGTTTTGGGCGTAGACTCTGATGCACCGGCTTTTGCCAAAGTTAAGATCGAACCACATCTAGGCGAGCTTAAAGAAGTGGAAGGCGTGGTACCTCATCCGCAGGGGGAAATTCAGGTGCAATACAAATCGGGGAGCGCTTCGATTACCTTGCCGGGAACAGTGAATGGAACTTTTGTTTGGCAAGGGAAAAAATATCCATTAAAAGCCGGAAAAAATATTTTGACTATCCCTAGGTAGGATAGGACGGTTGGGCGCTTTTGCAAGCGTAGTTTTGGGAAAAATAAAAAAGCAACATGTACAAACACGTATCTTACCTTTGGGATGATGCCAAAGCAGCGGCACTCGCGGGGAATGAAGTCGACCTATTCATCTATCGCTCGAACATTTTAGGAGCAGATTTACGCATCACGAATTACGGCGGGGGAAATACTTCGGTGAAATTGCAAGACAAAGACCCGTTGACAGGTTCTGAAACAGAAGTGATGTGGATCAAAGGCTCAGGTGGCGATATCGGAACCTTAAAGAAGTCGGGCTGCGCCGCTTTGTACGTGGATCGCTTACGTTCGTTGACAAATGTCTACCGCGGATTGGAACACGAAGATGAGATGGTGGAATTATTTAATCATTGCATTTTTGATTTGTCTTCCAAAGCCCCGTCCATCGATACACCTTTGCACGGATTTTTACCATTCAAACACATTGATCACTTGCATCCTGATGCGGCCATTGCGATTGCGGCATCAAAAGATGGTGAGCAAATTACCAAAGACTTGTTCGGTGGATTAATTGGCTGGGTGGGCTGGCAACGTCCTGGCTTCGATCTAGGCTTGCAATTAAAAGCTTGCTTGGACGAGGCAGCTTCGCGCGGTGTCCAATTACGTGGCATCATGTTGGGCTCGCACGGTTTATTTACATGGGGCGACACATCTCACGAGTGTTATGTAAATACCCTCGAGGTCATTGAAAAATGTGCGGATTACATTGAATCGAAAACGAAAACGGTTTTTGGTGGTGCGCGCATGTCTTCATTTTCTGCTGAAGAAAGAGCGGCTAAGGCTGCAGCGTTAGCACCCGTTTTGCGTGGATTTTGTTCGTCACATGTGCAGATGGTGGGGCATTTCTCCGACGATGAGCGTGTCTTGCAATTCATCAATTCGAATGATTTAGATCGTTTGGCACCTTTAGGAACCTCTTGTCCAGATCACTTTTTGCGGACGAAAATTTCGCCATTGGTGTTGGGATCGGATGTTTCCGTGGAGGCCTTGACGCCTTTGTTTGAGGATTACCGCATCATGTACGGCTCTTATTACGATTCTTGCAAACATGCGAATTCCCCAGCGATGCGTGATCCCAATCCAGTTGTGATTTTATACCCGGGTGTGGGGATGTTTACCTTTGCCAAAGACAAACAAACGGCTCGCGTTGCCGCCGAGTTTTATACGAATGCTATCAACGTCATGCGCGGTGCGGAGGCGATTTCGTCTTATACTTCCTTGCCTCGTCAAGAAGCTTTTGATATTGAATATTGGTTGTTGGAAGAAGCCAAACTCCAACGCATGCCTAAGCCCAAAGCTTTATCCGGCCGTATCGCATTTGTGACTGGATCGGGTGGGGGAATCGGTAAGGCGATTGCCAAAAAAATGGCTCAAGAAGGTGCTTGCGTGATTTTAAATGATGTGAACGCCGATCGTTTGGCGGAGGCGAAAGCAGAGTTTGTGAGCTTGTTCGGGAAAGATGTGGTATCTACGGTCATCGCGGATGTAACCAATCAAGAATCGATTGAGGCGGCGATGAAGCAAGCTTGCTTGGATTTTGGTGGGGTGGATCTAATCGTGAATAATGCGGGAATCTCGATTTCGAAAGGGATTTTGGAGCATACGCAGGCCGACTGGGATAAATTATATGATATTTTAGTGAAGGGACAATATTTGGTTTCGCAAGCGGCAATTGCTGTGATGCGCAAGCAGGGATTGGGTGGCGACATCGTGAACATCGTTTCGAAGAATGCCTTTGTTGCGGGACCGAACAACGTGGGTTACGGAAGTGCCAAAGCAGCTCAGGCGCATATGACCCGTTTGTTAGCTGCGGAATTAGGACCGGATCATATCCGTGTGAATACAGTTAACCCGGATGCGGTGATTGCAGATTCCAATATCTGGGCAGGCGGCTGGGCCGAAGGTCGCGCCAAAGCCTACGGCATCACGGTAGCTGAATTGCCCGCATATTACGCAAAACGTACCCTTTTGAATGAATCTATTTTGCCAGATGATATTGCCAACGCATGTTTTGCATTCGTAGGTGGCTTATTAAATAAGTCGACCGGAAATGCGTTAAACGTAGATGGTGGTGTAGCAGCAGGATTTTTAAGATAAGAACTATGAATATTTCGAATCATAACGAGGCATTATTAGCCCAACATACCCGCCGACTGGATTTCTTGAAATCAGAGGTGAACTTGCCTGCCGGCATTTTGCAGAAATTAAAAGATTTTCAAATCGCAATTCCTTCATGGGCTTTAGGCACGGGAGGAACCCGTTTTGGCCGCTTTTCTGGCGGAGGCGAACCGCGTAATTTGGAAGAAAAAATCGCGGATGTGGGTTTATTGCATGCTTTAAATCAGTCTTCTGGTGCGATTTCGTTGCACATTCCTTGGGATATTCCTACGGATCCTGCAGCGATTCGCACGCTAGCTGCCCAACACGGTTTGGCTTTCGATGCCGTGAATTCAAATACTTTTCAGGATCAAGCAGATCAAGCACATTCATATAAGTTTGGTTCTTTGCAACATGTTTCTGCGGCGACTCGGAAACAAGCGATTGATCACAACATTGAAGTGATTAAGCACGGAGTTGAACTCGGTTCCAAAGCTTTAACCGTTTGGTTATCGGATGGTTCCTGTTTTCCAGGCCAATTAAATTTCCGTCATGCTTATGAGCGTACGGTGGATAGTTTGCGGGAGATTTATGCGGCGCTTCCTGCCGACTGGTCTTTGTATTTAGAATACAAGGCTTACGAGCCGAACTTCTATTCTACGACCGTAGGAGATTGGGGAGCTTCGTACTCCATGGTAAATAAATTAGGGCCACAGGCAAAAACCTTGGTCGATTTAGGGCACCATTTGCCGAATGCCAACATTGAGCAAATCGTTTCCATTCTCTTAATGGAAGGTAAATTGGGTGGGTTCCACTTCAATGATTCTAAATACGGTGATGATGATTTGACGGCAGGTTCGATTAAACCGTATCAATTGTTCTTGATCTTCAATGAATTAGTGGACGGGATGGATGCCAAAGGAATGATTCATGCCAAAGATTTAGGTTGGATGATCGATGCTTCACACAATGTAAAGGATCCTTTGGAAGATTTATTGCAATCCGTGGAAGCGATTCAAATTGCCTATGCACAAGCCTTATTGGTGGACCGCGCAGCATTAGAAGCAGCACGCGAAGCGAATGATGTAGTTCGTTGTCAAGAAATATTGCAGGCCGTTTTCCGTACGGATGTGCGCGCACTAGTAGCCCAAGCCCGTTTAGAATTAGGTGGAGCTTTGGATCCGATCGCTTTGTTCCGTCAGGAGAAATTGCGTGATCAATTAATCAAGGCACGTGGTGCAAAAACGGTAGCGACGGGATTGTAAAATGAGTTTGAGGACGCCTGTAATTGCCGTATTTGATATCGGGAAGACCAACAAAAAGGTATTTCTGTGGAATAATGCGTTTGAGATTGTGTTCGAAAAACAGCAGAGTTTTGCAGAGATTGTGGACGAAGTTGGATTTGCTTGTGAGGATTTAGCGACGCTACAGCAATGGATCATATCGACTTTTACGGAGATTTGCCAAATGCCCGAATTCGAACTAGTCGGATTGAATTTCTCGGCCTATGGTGCGTCGTTTGTTTATGTAGATCGCATGGGGGAACCCGTCGCGCCATTGTATAATTATCTGAAACCTACTAATGTGCCATTTCCCTATGCGGATTTTGGCGGCGAGTCGGAATTTGCCCGTAAAACGGCATCGCCCATCTTGGGGAATTTGAATTCGGGATTGCAGGTGTATGCTGCTCAATTCAAAGCATTTTGGCCTGAGGTTCACCAGGCCTTACATTTCCCTAATTACCTAGCTTCATTATTCACAGGAAAATTTTTTTCTGAGATCACGTCCATCGGTTGCCATACGGCGCTTTGGGATTTTGATTTAGGTCAATATCATCCCTGGGTTTCAGCGATTGAGGATCGCTTGGCACCCATTTCTGCTGTAGCTTTTGACGAAATTGATGGCATTCTTTACGGTATGGGATTGCATGATTCATCGGCCGCTTTGGTTCCATATTTGCGGAGTATTTCGGAGGAATTTGTGCTTTTGTCGACGGGTACCTGGTGCATTGCCATGCATCCGTTTAATGATTCGCCCTTGACTTCTGACGAATTAGCGAATGATGTCTTGTGTTATTTACAGCCAAACGGAAAGACGGTCAAAGCGTCTCGCTTGTTTGGAGGACATTTTCATGAGGAGCAAGTGGCTCGGATGGAAAATCATTTTGGCGGTTCGTTTAAGGATTGTCGATTCAGCGATTCCGTTTTCGAATTGAAACCGAATGCTTCGTCCGTTTTCGAATGTGCATTCGCCTCAAGGAATTTAGCTGATTTTACAGATTTGGCTTCGGCGTATGATCAATTCATGGTAGATTTGGTAGGCCAACAAATCTTTAGTCTGAACTTGCTGTTGAAAGATGCTCCTGTCAAACAATTGCTTGTGGACGGTGGTTTTAGCAAAAACGAATGGTACATGCGCTTATTAGCGCGGGCCTTTCCAGGGCTGGAGGTTTATGCCGCGGAAGTTGCCCAAGCGAGTGCTTTAGGTGCGGCTTTGATGGTTTATGCGGGTGATACCCCAAAAGATTTAATTCAATTGAAACGATATTAGTATGCGCGTAGCCCTGTTTGTTCCTTGTTACATTGACCAATTCTACCCGCAAGTCGCGGTGGCGAGTTTGGAATTATTGGAAAAACTAGGCTGCGAAGTTGTTGTTCCCAAAGATCAAACTTGTTGTGGCCAACCGATGGCCAATTCAGGTTTTTCATCCTCCACAGCAGGTTGTGATACCAATTTTTCGAATAATTTTGAGGGATTTGATTACATCGTAGGACCTTCGGGTTCTTGCGTATTGCATTTGAAGGAGCATCATCCATCGGAGAAAATTCGGAATTCAGTATATGAGATTTGTGAGTTTTTGACAGATGTTCTTAACTTTTCTTCGCTAAATGCATCATTTCCTCACCGGGTAGGATTACACCAAAGTTGCCATGGTCAGCGCGGTTTGCGCTTAAGTTCGATGTCGGAGCGCAACGAAAAACCCTTTTCCAAATTGCAAGATTTACTTAGTCTGGTGGATGGGGTGGAAGTGGTGTTGCCTGCTCGCGTAGATGAATGCTGCGGCTTTGGAGGAACGTTTTGTGTGACGGAAGAAGCCGTTTCGGTGAAGATGGGACAAGATCGAATCAAGGAGCACAATGCGAATGAGGTGGAATACATAGTGGGGGCGGATACGTCTTGTTTGATGCAATTGGAAGGAATTTTGCGCCGCCAAGGTTCCAAAGTTCAAGTGAAACACATAGTCGAAATATTGAATCATGCTTAGTCACGCGGAGGCTTCAGAGAAATTTATTGCGGATGCAGAGCGGACCGACTGGCATGATGAAACCTTGTGGTTTGTGCGTGCTAAGCGGGATAAGGCATCGAAGGTTTTACCCGAATGGGAAGCCTTGCGTGAACACGCTTCGCAAATCAAAGATCATACCTTAGCGAATTTAGGAAGCTATTTGCAGGCATTTGAAGCCAAAGCGCAAGCGAATGGTATTAAAGTACATTGGGCGAAAGATGCGGCGGAGCATAATGCCATTGTACATGGAATTATTGCGGCACAGGGTTCGCAATTGCTTGTGAAGAGCAAGTCCATGTTGACCGAAGAATGCCATTTGAACGATTATTTGGCCAAAAATGGTATCGAAGTTGTCGATACGGATTTAGGGGAACGCATCGTACAGTTTCGGAAAGAAGCGCCTAGTCACATTGTATTACCTGCGATCCACCTGAAAAAAGAGGATGTAGGGGAGACATTTTACCAGCATTTAGGTACTCCAAAAGGCAATAAAGATCCCCAGTTTTTGACAGAGGCTGCTCGCCAACATCTTCGCGGGCATTTTCTGGCTTCAGAAGTTGCGATTACCGGTGTGAATTTTGCGGTGGCTGAAACGGGTGAATTCGTGGTGTGTACGAATGAGGGTAATGCAGATATGGGGGCACATTTAGCCAAAGTGCATATTGCCTGCATGGGGATTGAAAAGATTATTCCGAAACGAGCGGATTTAGCAGTGTTTTTACGGTTACTTGCCAGAAGCGCTACTGGTCAATTAATCACGACCTATTCTTCGCATTTCCATAAACCTCGTGAGGGCCAGGAAATGCACATCGTGTTGTTGGATAACGGTCGGACGCGTCAGCTCGCCGACCCGAAATACAAGAATTCTTTGAAATGCATCCGATGTGCGGCTTGTTTTAATACCTGTCCGGTGTATCGTAGAAGTGGGGGGCATAGTTATCACCAACCCGTGGCAGGTCCTATTGGCTCCATTTTAGCCCCGAATATCGATAAAAAGGCCAATGCGGATTTGCCTTTTGCGAGCACGCTTTGTGGATCTTGTTCGAATGTTTGTCCGGTTAAGATCAATATCCATGAGCAATTGTGGTTTTGGCGGCAGGATTTGATGGCAGCCGGTTTAGCGCCGGTTTCTAAGTTTATTGGGATGAAATTGATGGCATTTGTATTAACGCATCCGTTGATTTATCGAATGGGTGGTGCTGTAATGCGTCGCTTTTCTAGGCTATTAAATACACGATTAAATCCTTGGTACAAACAGCGGGAAATGCCGATTGCGCCGAAGGCGAGTTTTCAAGATTGGTACCAAAAACGATGAGCGCAAGAGAAGAAATATTGGGAAAAATTGGGTCACATGACGCAGTGAAACATCCAGGAGCTTTTCAGGGAGCTTCTTCGGATTTTGATTTCAAGGCTTCCTTGGAAGTGGTGGGAGCGCGTGTAGTGAGTCCTGAAGAATTAGAAGTTTTGTTTCCAGGTCGGCGACGTTATGACAAAACCATGGATGGCTTGAGTTTAGCTGACGTGGAAGTATTGGAAATTGATGGGGAGTTTGGAGTCGCAGAAAATGGGGCGATTTGGTTGACCGAAGAAGCGATGCCGCATCGGGTGGCGCCGTTTATTTGCCAACATTTAGTTATTAACGTTTCTGAAATTGTTCCTACGATGCATGCCGCTTATGAGCGCTTGGGTGGAGTCAATTCGGGGTTTGGTTTGTTTTTAGCCGGTCCATCGAAGACCGCAGATATTGAGCAATCGCTCGTGATTGGGGCTCATGGTGCCCGTAGTTTAACTGTCGTTATCAGAAGTTGAATACTGCCAGGTTCGTAGACTCGCAGGCAGCGTCAAATTTCGGAAGTAAAAAATACCTGTTTATTCGTTCAGGAATTCGTAAAAGTTGATAATTTGGCTTGATTACAAAGTACTTAGCGTTGACGCATTCAGGGTCACAGACCCCGGCAGCGCCTATCCGAAAAATTTCCTATCTTGGGGATGTAAACCTATTCAATTATGTCAGTTTCCAGAAGAAAATTCCTCGGGCAATCCGTCCTTTCCTTAGCGGCATTTAGCATTGTACCCCGACATGTACTCGGGAAGGGCTTTATTGCTCCTTCAGACCAACTCACCAAAGCGATCATCGGTACCGGCGGCATGGGCCGCGGTCATATCCCCTATGCGGGAACGCGCGTTGTCGCCTTGTGTGATGTCGATAAGAAAAACCTCCAACTCGGCTTAGACAAAGTAGAGAAAGGGGTGAAGGCATTCTCCGATTACCGTGAGATGATTCAGCTCCCCGAAGTAGATATCGTTCACGTCGCCACTCCACCACATTGGCATGGCATTATGGCTGCAGATGCGGCGCGTGCGGGAAAAGATGTTTGGTGTGAAAAACCGATGACTCGAACCATCGGTGAAGGACAGAAATTAAAGGAAGCGATTCAGCAGCATGGTCGAATTTTCCGACTAAACACCTGGTTCCGTTTTGAAGGCAATTTTTATGGATTGAATTGTCCCGTGAAACCCATGAAAAAATTAGTGGATTCGGGACTTTTGGGATGGCCTTTGAAATTCACGGTAAGCAAACACACGGGTTTCGATTGGAAATTTTACTGGGTGGGCAAAACGGATATGACGCCTCAGCCTGTACCTCCTGAATTAGATTACGACGCTTGGCTCGGACCAGCGCCTTATAAACCATATAACGTTCATCGGACCCACCAAACTTTCAGGGGCTATTGGGATTACGATGGGGGAGCCTTAGGTGATATGGGCCAACATTACATGGATCCGATTCAATATATGTTGGGCAAAGACAACGAAAGCCCCGTGTATGTCGAAGTGGATGCTCCGATTCAAGATAAAGATGCCGTGGGAATCTTCAATCGCATCACTTATACCTATGCAGATGGATGCCAAATAGTCCTTGATGGCGAAGCCAAAGACGAGAAAGTAGCTTACATCGAAGGGCCGAAAGGAAAGTTATATCGCAATTTTAAGTCGGACATTCCCGATTTGGAACGCAAATTGGCCGAGTTTCCGGAGCCGCCGGCCCAACAAATGGACTTTGTTGACTCGGTGAAAAATAGGACGCAATTTGCCTTGAATGAGGAAAATGGACATCGTTCATGTACGCTCATCAACATGGGTTTAATTGCGATGCGTTTGCATCGCAACCTTAAATTTGACCCGATTAAGCAAGAATTTATCGGCGATCCCGAAGCAAATAGTCTCATTAACCAGCCGATGCGCGCACCTTATATCCTCTAAACATCATGAAATATTTAGTTTTATTATTAGTTAGTTGGCAAGCTTTCGCGCAAACAAGCCGAGAGCAGCAATTGAATTACCGCACAAAGGGTGCCACGTCAGAATTAAAAGCTGCTGCCTATGCGAGCAATGGAATTTACGAACCCACGCAAGCGACAGAAGCCTTCATTTTGGCAAATGCCAAAAACTTCACCGAGTTAAAAGCCTTTTTACGTGCGGATCTTCCGGAGGCGACGCAATGTCAAATCATTGGACTGATTGCTAAGCAAGATGAAAGTATCTTGCTGGCGAAGTATCCAAATTCAAAACCGCAGGTAACAGCTTTTATTCTGAAGCAATTATTGGCAAAACCGCGGATCAATATCACGTTGAAATCATGGGATTCGGCACATCAAAAAGCTTTCATTATCGCCGTTGGGACTTTCAAAGCTGCTTGGGCTTTACCGCTTATACAAAATTCGAATTTCAAAACGGAACAGATCATTGCTCAACTTCACGTGAAAGGAGCAAAGGGCTTGCCTACTGTTTGGGATTTATTGAAAACGAATCAAGTAGACGCACAAAAAATCGCTGACCTGACAACTACATTAGCGGCAAATAATTTCTTGAAAGAAAAATTAAACTCTTATGATCAAGCGTCCACGGCACAAAAAACGGTTTTGTTGACTTATGGTAGCGGCCGACAATGGCCTGAGGTGAAATCATTGGTTTGGCGTGCAGTACAATCGAATCATCCCGAACGCGCTGCGGGATTTGAGGCTTTGGATAAATGGGTGGATTTAGCTGATTTTGACCTGATTGCAGAGAAATTATCCGTCGCGCAATTGCCGAATGAAGTAAAAGCGCTACAAAATTGTATGACGCAATTGATCAAAAAGGACGGCACGCGCAATAGTAAAATCACGGCATTCGCTACATCAGCAAGTCAAAAATCGAATTGGGTTCCATTCGTTCAAGAAGTTGCCAATTTGGATTGGTTATATGCTTTAGGGAAGACAAATGAAGAGGCGTTGCGTGCATTTGTGCGGATAAATGGTAAAGCATTTGCGAATGTGGACCAACAAGTTTTGCGTTACCGAAACGCATTAAGTTTGACACAAAATCTTGAAACACGCGAGCAGATTTACAAAGGTTTGGCGAAATGTAATTCCTTGTCGGCCATGCGAACATTATACTTGGGCCTAAAAGAACCCAATATCAAGCAAATAGCTGTCGATGGATTAGCTGCTTTGTATGTTGCCAATCCGGAATTACAGGGTACCATGACGAAGGAATGGGCATTGGAAAATCAATGGCAAATCTCCGATGCCGCAATTCGCGACCAAGTGATGAAGAGCAATCCTGGCCGTGGGTTTTACACGATGTACAATGGAATTGATCTACGCGGATGGAAAGGTTTGGTTGACAATCCTGTAAAACGCAGAAAGACTTCGGCAGATACCTTGGCCATGAAGCAAATCAAGGCAGATTCGATTATGCGCAAAGGCTGGTTGGCCCAAGGCGAAGAATTGCACTTCACAGGCCATGGTGATAATTTATGTTCGGTCAAAGATTACCAAGATTTTGAATTGACGATCGACTGGAAAATCGAAAAGGATGGGGATGCTGGACTTTATTTGCGCGGTTCACCTCAGGTGCAGATTTGGGACATTGCGCGTACGAATGTAGGTGCACAAGTGGGCTCAGGAGGTTTGTACAACAATCAAATCAATCCAAAGAATCCGTCGAAAGTAGCTGATAATCCAGTAGGAGAGTGGAACACCTTCCGTGTAATCATGCGTGGAGAACGCGTAACAGTTTATTTAAACGGGGAGTTGGTTGTGGATAATGTGATTTTGGAAAATTATTGGGATCGTAAAATTCCCATTTTCATCAAGGATGCGATCGAATTGCAAGCGCATGGAAATCACATCGTTTACCGAAATATTTATGTGAAGGAATTGGTGCCTCAGCCGATTTATCAACCTGAGGAAGTAGGATCTGAGCCTCTTTTTGACGGATCATCTTTATTTAATTGGACAGGAAATACGACGGATTATGTGCCTGTAAACGGCGAATTGGTGGTGGATCCGAAACGCGGTGGCAAAGGGAATTTATACACCAAAAAGGAATACGGTGATTTTCACATGAAGTTTGAATTCCAGTTGACGCCCGGCGCCAATAACGGTTTAGGCATTCGTACGCCACTCGAAGGCGATGCGGCCTATGTAGGTATGGAATTACAGATTTTGGATAATACCTCCCCGATGTATGCCAAATTACAACCTTATCAATATCATGGTTCCGTGTATGGAATCATTCCTGCGAAGCAAGGATACTTGAAGCCGGTAGGTGAATGGAATGAGGAAGAGGTAATCGCAGAGGGAAATCACATTAAAGTAATTTTAAACGGAGAAGTAATCACAGATGGCGACATTGTGCAGGCCATTAAAGACGGAACGCCGGATCATAAAGAACATCCGGGTTTGTTAAACAAAACAGGTCATATCGGGTTCTTAGGACATGGGTCTCCCTTGAAATTTAGGAACTTACGCATTAAGGAAATCATCAAAAAGAAAAAATAGTCATGGCAATTACATTGACGATTAATCGGAAAAAAGTAAGCTTGGACATCGATTCCAATACACCCCTTTTGTGGGCGTTGCGAGATCATGTAGGTTTGTTAGGAACCAAATTTGGATGTGGAATCGCTCAATGTGGCGCATGTACCGTTTGGGTCAATGGCGAACCGATGCGCTCTTGTGTTTTGCCTATTTCTGCTGTAGGGAATGCGCAAATCACCACGATTGAGGGTTTGGATCCTGCGGGAAAACATCCTGTCCAAGAAGCTTGGGATGAATTAGATGTGCCACAATGTGGTTATTGCCAAGCTGGTCAAATCATGACCGCTGCGGCATTACTTAAGAAAAATCCACATCCTTCGAAACAAGAAATTGTTGATGGAATGGCCGGAAATATTTGTCGGTGCGGAACTTACCACCGCATACAAGAAGCCGTTGCTTTAGCCGCTAAAAAAGTCAAGAAATGAAAACGAGCCGTAGAAATTTTATCCAACAAACGGCACTCTTTACGAGTGTGTTTACCTTGGGATTCGATTGGTTTGAATCGAAGGGCGCTGCGATGGCAATTGCCAATGAGCCAGGAAGATTTAATGCATTTTTGAGCATTGATTCGACAGGGAAGATTCGTTTGTATTCACCTAATCCAGAAATTGGACAAGGCATTAAAACCGCATTTCCTGTTGTCGTGGCAGAAGAATTGGATGTGGATTGGAAGCAAGTGGAAGTGCTACAAGCGAATTTAGATACGCAAAATTTTGAACGCCAATTAACAGGTGGTTCGGGAGCTTTGAAACACTCGTGGGAACGTTTGCGTAAAGCGGGTGCAACGGTGCGCCAGATGATGATGCAAGCTGCAGCGAATCAATGGAAGGTAGATTCTAGTACATGTAAAACCTCCCAAGGTTTTGTTTTAGGGCCTTCTGGTCAGAAAGCATCTTACGGTTCTTTGGCAACTGAAGCAGCCAAAATAACTGTTCCCTCAACTGTCACCTACAAGGATCGTAAAGATTACAAGATTATTGGAACCCGGGTTCGTGGTGTAGATAATCGTGCGATTGTGACGGGTAAACCTGTTTTTGGGATTGATATTCGTAAGCCTGATATGGTTTTTGCTCAGATTGTTCGACCACCGTTTGGTGCGACATTAAAATCATTTTCAGCTGACGATGTCAAGAAAATGCCAGGAATCATCGATGTAGTTTCCTTTAAAAATAAGGTTGCTATTGTTGGGACAAGTACTTATGAAATCATGCAAGCACGTCAAAATTTGACTTGTTCGTATGTATCTGATGCACCTTTGGAGAGTAATGAGACACATCAAGCCTGGTTTGATGCGGGAATGAAGTCGGATAAGGCGATAGTCCAACGGAAGGATGGGGATTTCGCAAAAGCCATTTCAGAAGCCGCCAAAGTAATCGAGGCGACTTACGAATGTCCATTCATCTCGCATAGCCCGATGGAGCCGATGAACTTTTTCGCGGATGTTAAGCCAGGTTCGGTTTTATTGGCAGGACCTACGCAAGTTCCCCAACCGGCGCAGAAAGCCGTAGCCACGCTTTTAGGCGTGCCTGAAAATACGATTCAGGTGGAACTAACCAAAATGGGTGGCGGCTTCGGTCGGCGATTAAGTAATGATTTCGCCTTAGAAGCCGCTGAATTGTCGAGCATTATTAAAAAACCTGTTTTGGTTATGTGGACGCGGGAAGATGATATGGGAGGTGGTACTTACCGACCAGCTGTACGTTATCATTTCAAAGCGGGTATTGATGCCAATGGAAATATAACGGCATTTTATTTGCGTGGTGTAGGCTTGAATGCTGGTAATTCGACACGCCAAGATAATTTCCCGGCAGGAGCCATTGACCATGTGTTGATTGAGTCAGTCGATCAGAAATCAGCTGTCACGACGGGACCTTGGCGCGCGCCGATTACCAATTTCTTGGGATTTGCCGAGCAAGCATTCATAGATGAGGTAGCCGAAGCAGCCGGAAAAGATCCGATTCAATTGCGTTTGGATTTGTTGGCACGTGTGAAATCCAATCCCGTAGGCAAGATTACCTATGAACCTGATCGTTTTGCCGAGGTGATTCGTCAAGTTGCCGAAAAATCGCAATGGAAAAAGAAACCGGGTGTGCACCAAGGATTTAGTGTCTACTATTCACATTTCTCCTACGTGGCTCAGGTCGCTGAGGTGCAGGTGAAAAACGGTAAGCCGCAAGTGACGCATGTAACAGCTGTGACGGATTGTGGCGAGGTAATTAACTTAAGTGGCGCAGAAAACCAAGTGAAAGGTGCGATCATAGATGGCATGGGACATGCGATGTTTGCCAAATTAAATATTCAAGCTGGAGTGACAAGTCCAACGAATTTTAATGCCTATCGGATGATCCGAGGCAATGAAGTTCCAAAAATAGATGCGTACTTTGTGGATAATGGAATTAGTCCAACGGGACTAGGGGAACCAGCATTGCCCCCAACGGGTGGTTCGATTGCGAATGCAATTTATGCGGCTACTAAAAAACGATTCTACAAACAACCCTTTTATTGATGGCAAATCCCAAAGTTCAATATTTAGATAATTTAAGAGTCACGGCAACGCTAGCAGTGTTGCTGATTCATTCGGCTGCGAATGTCTTATTGAGCTTTGGGAAAACGCCTGATTCGGCATGGTGGTTTGCGAATTTGTATAATGGCGGATTTCGCTACGCGGTGCCCATTTTCGTGATGTTATCAGGTGCATTGTTATTGCCACGCGAAGAGGAAATAGGCTCGTTTTTCAAGAAGAGTTTTCTTCGAATCATCGTTCCATTTTTATTTTACAATACGGTATTTGCGCTATTCAATTGGCAAGTTAGACTTGGTGGTCGGACTGTTAGCCCTTCATGGGTTTTCAACCAGTATTTTGAGGGAGCTTCCTATCATTTCTGGTACATCTATATGATTGTAGGCGTCTATTTGTTTATTCCAATCATAGGAACCTGGGTCAGAAAAGCATCTGAAAGCCATTTACGATTCTTTTTAGGTATGTGGTTGGTGACCATCTTATTCGATAATCCACATTTTCCAGGGCTGAGTTTGCCGGTTAAATTGCCCTACTTCACGGGCTATTTGGGCTATTTAGTTTTGGGCTATTACATCGCTAATCACACGGTTTCGCGTCTATTTGCATGGGTGTTATTTATACTGGGTACCTTTTGGACGATGGAAGGAACTTATTTACAATCGCTGGAAGATGGCAAGTTTTATGGCTTGTTGTATGCGAATTTTTCGCCGAGTGTGGTGATGTCGACGGCAGGATTATTTATGTTGTTTAAGGCATATGAGGGGACGATACCGGGAACAATCGGGTTGCGCGATTGGATTAGCTCCCATAGCTATGGAATCTATTTGGTACATATCATCGTGTTATTCTATCTAGTTAAGATTAAAATTTATGGTGCGATGTGGCATCCGAGTATCGGGATTCCTTTGACAGCAATTATCTGTTTGTTGATATCGAGTGTGATTGTTTGGCTCTTGCGTAGAATACCATTCGGTAAATACATCGCAGGTTAGAATTAATTTGTAACTTTAGGCCAAACTAGTTCGATGATATGAAAAATTACACGCTTGTATTCCTGTTTTTAGTTTCCTTTTCGAGTGTATTTGCACAAACCATTAGCTCATCAACGATAGCAGCCGGTGGAGGAACCCAACAAGTGAATGGTAAATATTTTTCACATGTTATTGGTCAATCAAGTGTCGTTACGGGTACCAGTGTTCAGTCGGGCCTAACCATGCGTCAAGGCTTTAAACAGCCTAATTTGTTGGCTAAAAGTATCCAAAATTCTGGCTTAAAGATTCAAGTAGCCATCGAAAATCCAATTAGCTTTACCGTTTTTCCGAATCCTTTCAAAGATAAATTGCGGATTTCATTCTCTGCGGAAAGCACGATGCCAACCTATGTCGCGATTTATGATATTGTGGGTAGTACCATGTGGCAGGCGACTTATCCTGAGAAGATTTCAGAAATTAATTTGACTGAGTTTCAAAACTTCCGCCAAGGGAAATACATTCTTCACGTATTGCAAAAGGGTAAACCGTTCGTTACTTCGATCGTAAAAGAATAAGTTAGTTGATAATTCTGCCATCTTGCATCTCGATGATGCGAGAAGTTTTATTGGCAAATTCATTATCATGCGTAACAATCAACAAGGTTTGATGAAATTCCTCAGCTAATTGCTGAAAGGTGTGAAAAACAATCTCACTATTTTTCTTATCTAAGTTACCCGTAGGTTCATCCCCCATGATTAAAAGAGGATCATTTATTAAGGCCCTAGCTATCGCGACACGCTGTTTTTGACCTCCAGATAATTGGTTGGGTAATTTCAAAGCTTCATTTTCAATTCCTAAAACTTTGAGCTTTTCGTAGGCACGATGTTCTACTTCCTTTTCGCTGTATTTTCCGAGTTTTAGTCCGGGTAGCATCACATTTTTCAGGACGCTAAATTCGTTCAGGAGGTAATGGAATTGAAACACAAAACCGATTTTTTCATTCCTTACTGCTGCGAGTTCTTTTTCTGTTTTATCGCCCATAAGGATGGAATCGATAAATAATTCACCTTCATAATCGGTATCCATGGTGGATAGAATATACAGCAAGGTCGATTTCCCGCATCCTGATTTTCCGATGACGGATACAAATTCGCTCTGGGTCAGACTGAAACTGATGTCATCCAACACTTTTACTGTCATAGGGTCATGAAAGTATTTCGTGATGTGGTTTGCCCGTAAAACTTCTTTGTGAATGTGTGTCATGTTATTTACCTCGGATGATAATGACAGGGTCAATTTTGCTTGCTTTTCTTGAAGGGAAATAGCCAGCGAAATAGGTCGTTACGATGGAAAATATGGAGGCGATAATATAGAAAATCGGATTGTAATTGATAGGGAAAGTCTTGATTGTAGGTAAGGAATCGGTATTAAAAGGAATTTGATCAATAATGTTTGATATACCAAAGCCTGCTAATAAACCCATGGCGCCACCAAAAACGCCAATACTCAATGCGATAAAAATAAAAATCAAGTTGACATCATTACCCGAAAAACCGATGGCCTTCATGATGGCAATGGAATCCATTTTCTCATAAATCATCATGTTTAAAATATTGTAAATCCCGAATCCTGCCACGATTAGCAAGGTTACACCCACGGCATACGAGATAATGCTTCTGACTGAACTACCGGTTTCAAACTGGGAGTTGGCTTGTTGGATATCAATCGCATCGGTTTCATAATAGCGTTGATATTCAATGGCCATCGCTGGCGCTTGAAGAATGTTTTTTAATTTGACTTGGATGTCGGTGATGTAATTATTGGATACACCTAATAACTTTTGTGTCGTTCCGATGGAACAATAGCTTTGTACGCGGTCTAAGTCCTGCAAACCGGATTGGAAAAAACCAACAACTTTTAATTGCATACGTTCGCCTTTACTAGTCGTTACTTGGACGATATCCCCGATGTTGGCAGCCATTTTATCCGCCACGCCTTTTCCCAAAATGATGCTATTGGGAATGTTTTTCAAATCCAAGTAATTTCCTGATGTGACATAATCTGAAAACATGAACAATCTGTTTTCTTCGTCGGGGTCAATGCCATTAATCACTCCAGTTAGATCGACGCTGCCCACATTGTAAAAAACTTGCGCGTTAATCTTGGGTGCAACGCCAAGGACTCGCTCATCACGTTTGATGGCTTGAATGATTTGACCACTGTTGTAAATTTCGAGGCGTTGGTTTTTAGGCTTAACTGAGTGTACGAAATTCTTTGTTTTGGGGGAAAGTAAATCGATGGGTTGGACTTTGGAAACATTGATATCGTGATATAAGCGAATGTGTGCCGTTCGGTTCATGATTAATCCATCCAATAAATCATTTAGCCCATTCATGAAACCTAGTAGCGTCACAAACATGGCGATACTAAAAGTAACCCCTACGGCTGCTACTAAGGTTTGTTTCCATCGCGCTAGGAGGAGTGAAATGGATACTTGAATGATTAGTTTGATATTCATTATTCCGGTTTAATCACTTGGTCTTTTGCGCTTAATCCACTGATAATTTCTGCCTTTTGGAAATCGGTTAAACCTAATTTAACGATCCGCTTACTACCATCTACTAAGGTAACAATAGAGTCGTTTTTGATAAAATTGCGAGGTAAGATGAGTACATTTTGCTTGGATTGCAGTATGATACTAGCTTCAAACGTAACATTTGGATATAATTTTTCAGGAGCCTTTGTAAATTGAGCTTCGATCAAAAATGTTTTGTTGCGTTCATTCATAATCGAGGCAATTTTGTGGACTTCTGCCTCAAAGTATTGGTTTTTATACGCATCAAATGTAATGGCTACTTTTTGACCTAGTTTAACTTTGAAAATGTCGTGTTCATCCACCTGCATTTCCAATCGAAAGTTTTTCGGGTTACCTAAGGTGGCAATAGGAGTTTGTGGGCTGACAAGCTCCCCTTTTTCCTTTAAAAGGCTAAATACTGTACCATTAACTTTGCTTTTTAGAATGAAATCTTCATTCTGTCTTGCGGAAATTTGAACGTTTTTCTTGGTTTGTGCTGCACCAAAATTGATTTGACGTTTTAAGTCTTTGTATCGTTGATACGCTGAAAGGTAATTGGCTTTCGAGCTTTGGTAATTCAATTCTTTCTGTTCGAATTCAACTCGGGTACCTACCTGCTGGGACCATAATGCTTTTTGTCTGACATATAGGCTAGAATCCAACTTTAATTTAGCTTTGGCGGTTTGAACAATGGCTTCTGCTTCGGTTAATTTTCCTTGATTATTGGCTACATCATTGAAGTTGGCGGCCAATTGCGCATTCTCCAAATTATATTTTTGCGTTTCATTCGAAACACGAAGTAGGGGAGTGCCAATTCTTACTTGTTGACCTTCCTTTACATAAATTTCTTCGATGATTCCACTGACAGAAACAAAGGCTTGATATTGGTCGGCCGACTTAATTATGCCAGATGCATAAATTGATTCCGTGATGTTGCCTGAAGTGGGGGAGATGCTTTCTTCTTTTTTTGAACAGGCGAAGAGGCATATTCCAGCAAAAATGAGTAGCGCGTTTACTTTCATCTTGCTAAATTAAGCTTTTCGGTCCATAGAAAAAATGATATTAGTCTCGAATGCATCGAACACTAAAACCCGCATCTTTATCATTAGTTGATGTGGTGGCTGCTCCGTTCAATGTAGGTATGACATACGCTCGAGCATGCGTAATTGAATACGTATCACTCGACCAATAATGGACAGTTGCTCCTCTTTCGGTAATGATTCCGCCTGTCGACAAAAATCCCGCTGCATGCATGTTCAAATCGGAGTTAAAGACAGCATTTAAATTTGTTGCAGCCAATTCTACCGCTTGCCATTCAACATAGGTTGGTAATCGCCAGCCGCTTCCTAACTCAATGGTACAGGGGTCTTCGGTAGGTGACCAGTCCACATTCGTTAGAGTTCTGTTAGGATAAGTTGTCGATGGTGTTCGAGATGTTGTGTACCGATATCCAACTTTACTTGCGAATTGCCAATACCATCCTGCGGATGCTTCTGTATTGTCAGTTGCTGTTGTAGGTGGATTTGTCGCTCCTAAGTTTTGGAGGAGCCAACATTTACTCGTACCTGTTATTGAAGAATAGGCAAGGTTGTATGTGACTGTTTTAGCTACGGGTGCCACACCTCTGCTCGTAATATGATTGACGATCAAATTGGTACATGGGGGCAAAATATTCAATTTCCCCGTTGTATAAACACCATCTAAGGTATTTTTCTTGCCAGCTTTATTGATAAACTCACTTCTGACACCTGATCTTCTTCCGCTGTGGGTAGCAGTCATTTGGCCTAAGCAGATGCTAGCCGTCAATAATAAATATAGAAATAGTTTAGTATGCATAGTCAAATTGAATTCGGTCTCCCGCCTCTAAAGTAAAATTGCTGTTGGATGCGGGTACATAGGTTACGGTATTACTTGAAATACTATAGGCATTCTTATCAATTCGGATACCATTAATAAACATTTTGACTTTACTGTTCGCAACGGGAGTTTGCGTTAAGCTAAAGCTTGTTTGTCCTACGGTTGCCGTAAATTGGTCACTTTCATCGCGGTCTGGTGTGCTGACAGTCCAGCTAGATCCGACTACCTTCAGTACATAGCCCGCTGTGCTTGGTGCAAGTGTGGTGATTGCACCGGTTCCATTGCCAATTAAGAGAGCTCCACTACTCAAGGTTGTTGTACCTGTTCCCCCTTGGTCAACACCTACCGTACCTGTAGAACTTAGGTTTTTCGAAGCATCTGAAAAAACGACTTTTGATGCAGTTAATGTTGCATTGGATAAGTTGCCCCCTACACTTAGGTTCCCTGAATTGATAATGCTAGCAAAAGTTTTGGCTCCAGTGAAAGTCTGTGCACTTGTTGTTACTATTCCAGGGTTGGTCGCATCAGCAGGACTGAGACTAATTACATTATTACTAACCGATAAACCATTTGCCGTGCTCGTTCCTAAAATTCCTGCTGAAACGGCTGTGGGCACAATTGCTGTCCAATTTGAACCATTCCATGTCAAGACTTGGCCATTGGTAGTTGCTGTAACTGTGCTAATCGAATTTGTTCCATTACCCACCATAACGCCATTCAAGAGGATACTACTTAAGCCAGTTCCTCCTTGGTCAATCCCAACAATTCCTGTGGAATTAAGGTTTTTGGAGGCGTCAGTAAATACAACCTTGGAAGCAGTTAGGCTATTAACCGTCAAATTTCCAGAGTTAATAATGCTTGCAAAGGTTTTAGCCCCTGCGAAGCTTTGAGCTCCAGTGGTAATAATTCCTGGGTTTGTTCCATCAGCTGGACTCAAACTAATTTCACCTCCAGCCGTGATACTTAAACCTTTGGCAGTTGAACCTACAGTCACGCTGCCCAACGTAACCGTTGGCGACGCATTTTCTACATTCCAAGCTCCCAAACGAGAAACCAAAATTTGTCCGTCTGTTCCCGGATTAATGCTTGATAAGGGAGATGTTCCAGCACCCACGATGAGTCCTCCACTCGTGAAAGTTGCTGCGCCCGTTCCCCCTTGTGTAATTCCGACAGTTCCTGTAGAACTAAGGTTTTTGGAAGCGTCCGTAAATACAACTTTGGAAGCAGTTAGGCTATTAACTGTCAGATTTCCAGAGTTAATAATACTCGCAAAAGTTTTTGCTCCTGCGAAGGTTTGTGCTCCTGTGGTGATTATACCCGGGTTGGTCGCATCTGCAGGGCTCAAACTGATTTCGCCGCCAGCCGTGATACTTAAACCTTTGGCTGTTGAACCTACATTCACGTTGCCCAACGTAACCGTTGGCGACGCATTTTCCACATTCCAAGCTCCCAAACGAGAAACCAAAATTTGTCCGTCTGTTCCTGGATTAATGCTCGATAATGGAGATGTTCCAGCACCTACGATGAGTCCTCCACTCGTGAACGTTGCTGCGCCCGTTCCTCCTTGTGTAACTCCGACAGTCCCTGTAGAACTAAGGTTTTTGGAAGCGTCAGTAAATACAACCTTAGACGCAGTTAGGCTATTAACTGTCAGATTTTCGGAATTTATAATGCTGGCAAAGGTCTTTGCTCCTGCGAAGCTTTGTGCTCCTGTGGTGATTATACCCGGGTTTGTCGCATCTGCTGGGCTCAAACTGATCACATTGTTGTTCACGGTCAAACCATTTGCCGTACTACTTCCAATTATTCCCGTTGTTAGGTCAGTCGGTACTGTTGCAGTCCAATTAGTCCCGTTCCAGGTTAATACTTGTCCGTTCGTATTGGGTGTAACAAACGTTAAATTGCCTGTGCCATTTCCAATTAATACGCTATTTGCTGTAATGCTATTAAGTCCAGTTCCTCCCATATTTACAGGTAAACTGGCAACTGAACTCATTAAATTATTTGCATCAGTCACCACAATTTGGCTGGCATTGGTCCCCGTCGTTTTTAAGCTTGTAAATGCACCTGTTTGAGGGCTTGTTGAGCCAATAGGTGTATTTTGAATACTGCCTGCTTGAATAGCTCCCGCGGTGTTTACTCGTACGATATTGGCATTTCCTAATTGGATGCTATTATCCGTGCCGACAGTCGCACCGGCTCCCAATGCCAGCGTATTATTCAAGGTACCTACGCTAACACCCGCTCCTTGCCCCAAGGCTGTATTATTAATTCCAGTCGTACTTAAACTTAAAGCCCCCGCACCGATCGCCGTATTGTTCGTTCCACTTGTATTTAAATTTAAACTTTGATATCCCAAAGCCGTATTGTTTGACCCCGTTGTATTACTCGAAAAAGCGCTTTTCCCAACCATCGTATTCGCATCGAGGCCACCGCCTCCATTTCCAATCATTAGATGATTGATTTGAAGGTCTTGCGAAAAGGTTTTTGCTCCTGAGAGTGTTTGAGTTCCTGTCGTAACAATACCTGGATTACTCGCATCCGCCGGACTCAACTTTAATTCCCCTCCTAATAGGGTCATACCATTCGGTGTACCGCTGGTGTTGACGCTACCCACGGTTGTTGCAACACCTAAACTTGTGAGGGCATTCGCCGACCAGCTTGTCCCATTCGAACTCAAGACATATCCTGCAGTTCCCGGTGCAATAAATCCGATGCTAGCTCCACCGACCATCAAAGCATTGCTTGTCAAACTAGATGCCCCTGTTCCTCCATTTACGATGGGTAGAATGTTGCTTACTTTGGTACTAAGGTCAATATTGCCAGCTAACATTCCATTAGTGATTTTTGAATTTCCAATCGTTGTAACACCTGTATTGTTCATGGTTACGTCACCTGAAAGATTCCTTTCAACGGCAGCATTGCTACTATTCCCAATGAGTACTTTTCCGTCATTTAAAATCGTGCCTGCCAAAGTAGTGTTAGACAGTGGAATCTCTGCTACTGCGGTAATTCGACCTTTGGGGTCTACCGTAATCTGAGGAATCAAAGCATTTCCTCCATATGTCCCTGCTACGACACTGGTATTAGCTAATGTAGCATTTAGGTTTCCCGTACCTGAACCTGAAACGTCACCTGATAATGTGATGGTTTGATCTCCAGTATTCGTCCCTGATATATTGGCATTATTAGCTACCGTAAGTGTCTTAATTGTCGTTCCTCCTGCGATTGTAAATCCTGTCAGGCTACTGGTAAGTTGTAGGCCATTGAAACTCTTATTTGTCAATGCTTCAGCTCCTGATAATGTTGCTAAAGTTCCACTCATCGGAAGAGAAACACTTGTTGTTCCGATTGTATTTAAAGTTAAAGCGTTTGAACCGCTTGTTGTCAAATTACCTCCCAAAGTGATGGTTTTACCTGTGTTATTTACACCTGTACCTCCTTTTGCTCCGGAAATTGTTCCTGTAACTTTGTCATCTGAAACTGAACCCGAGGCAAGTTTCGCATTGTTAATTGCTCCATTCGAAATGATTGGATTCGTGGCCGTTGAGCTTGGGCCTGCTAAATCTCCAGCTAATTGAATTTTACCTACGACAAGATTTGTTGCGTCTGGGGTAATTCCTGCGGCCGTTTGAATGTCGACATATGCCTTATTAGCAACATCCGTTGAAGAAGTAGGGGCATCGGATATTTGAATTTTTGTCCCACCAGGGAATGATAAATTACCACTCATGGTTGATCCTCTCAATTGCACATATTTGGCTTCCAAAGTAGCTTGATTCGTTGTGATTTCTTGCCAATTACTGCCGTCGTATATGAACGTACGTCCATTATTCGTTGCTGTGGGGTCAACTGAAACGATATAAACATCACTATTAATGGGTGAACTTACCACGGGGGTAAAATTTCCCCCATTAAATATCCCTGTGTAGGTCGTTCCAAAACGAAGTGCGATGTTACCATTGGCATCAGGAAGAGATCCATTGACCTTTTGAACGGCACCTGTCACGTCGCTAACAGGTATCGAGGATACCGTTGCAAATGGATTTCCTGCTTTTACATATCCGGATGTTAAGCTAGAGGTGCCTAAACCACCATTGGTTGTAGCAACAATGGCATTTCCACTGATGGTTCCATTTAAAAGTACATTACTAAGTGTCGCTCCGTTTGTTCGAACTACACTTCCCGTTCCTGATGTTGAGATTTCAGATGGCGTTGCTGACGTTGCCCCAAAATTCCCTATTAGTTTGTCAGGATTAATCGTCTGAAAATTAGCCAATGAAATGTTTTGATTCGCTAATTTATTTTCAACATAAATTTTAACGGCATGTTGCGTAGGGAATTCAGTTGAGCTATTCGCATCGATACTTCCATCGGATTTATTCGACGTGTTTTCTTTCAGATTTAATGCGCTTTGTGTTGCTGTTCCAATATTGCCAGCAGATAATGCATCCACATAGGTTTTAACCGCTTTTTGACTTGGGTACAAAAGATCACTAGTCGATGTATTTCCTAAGTCACTGGCAATGGATTTATTTGAACTCAATTCTGCCCCGATCACATCGGCAACCGGAATTGTCGTACTGCTCGTCATGGCCGAGGCTCCATTTCCTTTGACATATCCGTTTAGTGTGGCTAATGTTCCTGTTCCCCCGTGCGAAGTCGTGATGATTCCATTCACGTTGGCCGCATTTCCCGGGATACTTCCAGATACTTTCGAACCATCGATTCCAACAATTTTCCCATTGGTAACTGCAAGGTCTGCGATTTTAGTACTCGTAATACTATTGTCTGAAATAATAGGGGTTCCTGCCGTCGATCCCGTTCCTGCCAAATCACCCCCTAATCTCACTTTTCCATAGACCGTTGCCGTTGCATCTGGGATAGTTCCCTGCGCGATTTGATTGTCCACATAAGCCTTGACTGCGCGTACATTGGGATATTTTGTGGTTGAACTGGCATCTGTTAGTACATCATTACTCTTATTTGCAATCGCTTCCGCTCCCGTAATGTCAGCCACGGGTATAGTGGAAATAGCCTGCATTGCGGATGTACCATTCGCTTTAACATAACCAATCAAGTTTCCCGAAGCACCAGTTCCTCCATGCGTAGGCGCAACTGTTCCTGTTACATTGGTTGCGTCTCCTGTAATATTGCCTGATACTTTACTACCAGCGACTGCCGAAATTTTAACATCTGTAACTGCTGCATCTAAAATTTTACTAGTATTGATTGCATTGTCTCGAATGATCGGATCATCTGCTGTACTATTGCCCGCAGCTAAATCACCCCCCAAACGTATTTTTCCCTTGCTAGCTAATGTTGCATCTGAAATTGTCGCAGAGCTGATTTGTGCATCCACATAAGTTTTGACCGCATTTTGTGTCGGATATAAGGTGTTGCTCGTACCCAAAGCTGTTGCCGTCGATTTGTTGCTTACATCTTCTTTTGTCGCAAAATTTATGGATGCGGCACTTAGTTCTTGTTGGACGAAAGAGGTAGTTGCCAACTGCGTTGTATTACTGCCAATACCTTGTTTAACGGCGATAGTTCCCGTCGGAAGGGAAGGGCTTCCCGAAAATACGGGGGAAAGCTTGTCTGCTTTTGCATTCAAATCAGCGGATAAAGCAATCCCCTGCGTTGCTTGATCCACATAGGTTTTAACTGCGCGAACACTTGGATATTTGATGTCGGAAGTAGCATCCGTGGGGATGTTCACCGACTTATTTGCTAAATCTTCTTTTAAGACGAGATCGGGTACTGTGGGTGATGCGGCGGTTCCACCTAAATCCCCAGTTAATTGAATTTTTCCTGCAGCCAATGTTGTTGCATCCGGCGTACCCGATACAACTACCGTCGAAATAACTTGGTCCACATAGGATTTTACGGCTTTTTGACTCGGATAAAGTTGATTGCTCGGGTTTGTATTACCTAAATCTGTGGCAATTGATTTATTGCCAAGCGATTCAAACGAACCTCCCAAACTATTGATTTGATTCACCAAATTCGTTTGATTCTGGTTGATTTGATTGTTTTGTTGGTCAATTCGTGCATTCATACTCTGCGTACGAAGGACCGTTTCATTTAAAATCTTCCCTTGTTCATCAACTTTTGTTTCTAGGGTAATTTGCTGATTTTTTAAAAATGAAAAGCTAGCTAAATTTTCTACTTGATTATCGTTGATTTTTTTCTCCAATGGCTTTAAATCATTGGAAACTAAATAGCCTACATCATTCGTGAAATGCGATATATCTTTTGGCGCATTGCTAACATTTTTATATTCCACCGCATCAGCATAAAGTGCATAGGGACTATACAAAAGAGTTTGATTGCTGACTTCCGTAAAATTGTTTTGATTGGCTATTTTGACCGCAACGATTAAAACCTTGTTTTGTCCATTCCAAATGATTTGGTCAAAATTAGCGCCAACTGTTTTTTTGCCTTTTCCAATCGTCAAATTGATCAAACCAAAATCATCTGTTTGTGTCTCATGTAATTCTTCGAAATCAGTGGTCCCATTCGTTTTTAACGTGAATCGGATACTAACTTTCGCATTTTGTAATACCTGTCCTTGGATAAATGTACCCGGAATTTGGTAAGGACTTGGATCCTGGATGACAGCTTGGTATTGAATACCCTTTGTTTGTGCTTGGCTAATCATTCCGATCAAAAGAAAGCCAAGTAATAGTGCAAATCTTTTCATCTGATTATTTGTTTTTCGGTTGGAAAATGATGCCAAATACGAAGCTATTCGGTCGGAGTACTAAGTGTGTGCCTTGCACCTCGCCTGCCTGCATCGTAGACATTTGTTGGTAACTTAGCGATAGCGATATTCCCTCTGAAATCAATTGTTGTACACCTAGTTGGAAGCCAGCCATTGTTTGAATCCCATTGAATTGTGGATCTTGTCTTAAATCCAGAAAACGATTGTTGATACATTGATTTCCATGCAATAATTGATTTACCTGCAAAATTCCAGCTGCTTGTACACTCAAATTTTTATAAATAGGCTGATTGAATTGTAAAGAGGGGCGGAAGCCAATGTAATCGGTTTGATAGCTGAAAGCGACATTAACCGCATCTCCTACAGCATTGTATTGATTGTATTGAATTCCCAAAGCCCATTGGAACTTGCCCAATAGTTTACCCAATGTGGAATGCTGATTGAAATAAATGGCCCAGGGGCTCGAAGTCAACAATAAAGCCGATGTATCTACGAGTTTTTGTTGGAATTGAATTCCATACAAATTTCCAGATCCCGATTTAATTCCCGAAACAGCTTGACCTGTCGAATTGGTAAAATCAAAAGTTGTGAGATTACTTCCTGTTTGGAAAGCCCAAGTTTGTGCGCGTAAGTTTTGCATGCAGAGGAAGGCCAAGAATAGCAGAATGCATCCTTTCCTCCCAGCCGCCGTGGCGAATAGGTGTGTGTACATGTTTAATTAGAACTAGATTATGATGCAAATTAGCAAAATCATTCCGTTTAAAATATCAGAAAACTGATAATTTGTTGCATTATGCATGCGTATTCTGTTATTTTAGGCAAAAGATTTAACGATGAGAATTACGCGAGTTGCCAATTACCAAGAATTAAGCGCCCTAGCTGCGTCCCATGTTTTACAAGCCGTAAACGCTAAACCAGATTTGCTTTTTTGTGCGGCAACGGGTGGTTCTCCTACTGGGATGTATGCTGAGATGGCTAAGGACAAGGCTGCATTTAGTCAAATGCGTGTGATCAAAATGGATGAATGGGGAATTCTCCCAATGACTCACCCCGACTCATGTGAATCCTACCTTCTAAAGCACCTGCTTGGTCCATTGGATATACCAGCAGATCGCTATGTTAGTTTTGATCCGAATACTGCAGATTCTGATAAGGAAATCCAGCGAATCGAATCCTACATTCAAGCGAATAGTCCCATGGATGTTTGTATTCTAGGCCTAGGTAAAAATGGTCATATTGCATTTAATGAACCAGCGGCTTTTTTACAAGCCGGATTCCATAAAGCTACATTGGCCGAATCAACCATTCAACATGATCCAGCTTTATCCCAAGGATCAGAACCTGCTTTCGGTTGGTGTGTCGGAATGCAAGGTATTTTACAAACTAAAAAAATCATTTTCTTGGTAACCGGTAAGGGAAAAGAAGCTGCTTTGAAGCAAATTTTGACCCAACAAATTTCTACGGATTGCCCGGCTTCATTTCTTTGGTTGCATCCGAATGTGGAATTAATTACCGACTACCCCGAATAATGAACACCAAAATTGTTCATTTGGTCTAGTCTTTTGAAGAATTATCGCTATTTTTAAGTCTATTTGTTATTCTAACGAGCAAATCGTGTCAAGAACCACTATAAAATATTACCTAAGCTGCCTCTGCTTGCTGTCCCAAATTTGTTGGGCTCAGCAGGAGTTTAGTTTGCAAAAGGCACTTTCTGTAGCCAAACAAAACAATTTACTTTTAAAGTCAGAACGTAGGAACATTGATCAAGCGCAAGCCGATGTTATTACAGCACAGCTAAAAATCAATCCCACGTTGAATAACCAAAGTCTTCAGCTCATGAGTCCTTCACACATGGCTGGGAATTCTTTTTGGTATCAGAATGCAAACCGACAAGTCTGGTGGCAATTCACCAAACAATTTCAAGTGGCGGGTCAACGCGAAAATAAAATTGATTTTGCGAAAAAAAATGTTGCTATTGCTGAAAAAAATCTGATTGAATATGAACGTAATCTCTATTTGGATGTTGCCAACAAATGGCTGGAAATATGGACTTTACGTAAGCAAGGCAGAATTGTACAGGAGGCAAAGGTAAATATCGACAGTCTTGTATTGATCAATAAACTTCGCCTGAAAAATCAAGTCATCACAGAAACTGATTTATTGCGTGCCGAACTTTTGGCAAATACCTATTTGATCCAACAACAAACGTTTCAGAAAGAAGAGCAAAGCAAATGTTTGGAACTGAGAAATTTAATGGGTGTAGATAATCCTGTACAAGTTGATTTGTCGGACGCTTTCATGAATTTTTCCACTGAAAATGTAGATAGTTTAATTCAATACGCATTTGCAAATCGAGGCGATTACCTGAGTGTTCAATCGACCGTCGCTTCTGCCGAAGCCAATATTAAACTTCAAAAGAGTTTAGCCATCCCTAAACCTGAACTCGGTTTTATTTGGAATCCACAAAATTCCATTCCTTATTTTGGTTTATATGCGACTATGCCATTGCCATTTTTCAATAAAAATCAAGGGGATATTCAAAAATCCATTGTTCAAAAAGAACAGTACGCCGCTGCTTCTGCTGGGGTAGCCCAACAAATTAAAACGGAAATCACGGTGGCTGTTCAGCGATTAAAAAGCCAGCAACAAAATTTGCAGCATTTTAGCGGTATTCTGAAGAAATCAGCACAAATTTTGTCTAATGTGAAATATGCCTATTTGAAAGGCGGGACGACGATTATTGACTTTTTGGAAGCAGAAAGGAGTTGGCTTGATAATCAACATCAATACAATGATATTTTGCAGGCCTACCAACAAAACTACTTACAACTTTTATTTACCACCGGTAAAATAAACCAACTAGCGAGCGAATGAGAATTGCATTAATCTTAAGCGTATTTTGTCTGACCTTAATCTCTTGCGAGAAGAAAGAAGCAGCTCAAAGCGATAAAATACCTGAAACAATTGTGAAAAACGGAGGGGCCGAAGTCGTTTTTTCGGATGCCAAAAGCATTGATTTTTTTCATGTTTCCAAGGTGGAACAGAAAAATATCGTAGCTGATTTCGTTGCCCCAGGCAAGATTGTCGCAACGGTAGTTGCTTCTCATGCAGGTGCTTCGCAGCCGATTATTTTGTTTGATAACCCGGAATTATCAGGGAATTTCACACAGTTGATTCAACATCAAATTAGTATCAAACGGATCCAACAAGTTAATATCCAACAAAAAATGGTGGAGGTCGCGCGTTACAAGGATTTGCTCGCACATGGCGCCGCAACTGCTCAGGATTTATTGAATGCACAAACAGGCTTATCAACTGAGCAAAGTAATTTGTCTAATGAGAAGGCAGCCATTTTAGAACATGAAGCAATTTTGGAGGCTGCAGGTTTTCATCCGGAAGTATTGCGAAGTGCACCTGTAGGCTCGGTATATTTGACATGTGACATTCCCGAAAATCAATTTTCAAACATGAGAGAAGGAAGTACTTGTCAAATTCAATTCACCGCTTTTCAAGATAAAAAATTTGTCGGCCTAATTGATGATGTAGCTGAAGTTGTAGACAATTCCACTCGGATGGTCAAATTGCGTATCCGAATGAAAAATCCCAATTCAGAAATGAAAGCGGGTATGTTTGCTACCATTTCGTTTGGCTTGCAGGAAGGCCAACACATGACGATTGATAAATATGCATTAGTAACCATTCAAGGGAAATCCTATGTCTTTAAAAAATCAGGGCCTTTGTCATTTGAACGCAAAGAAGTACAAATCGGTCATCAGATAGGGAATCGCGTGATTATTTTAAGCGGCATACAAGTAGGAGATGAAATCGCTACCTCCGGTGTCATTCAATTAAAAGGTTTGAGTTTCGGATATTAAGCCCATCAATTATGATCAATCGCCTGCTACAGTTTTCGTTACATAACCGCTGGCTCATGCTTATCATGAGTTTGGCGCTGATGGGCATAGGCTATTTTTGCTTTACCCAACTCAAAATTGAGGCCTATCCAGATATCGCAGATACGAATGTGATCATTGTCGCGAAATACGATGGCCGCGCCTCAGAAGAAGTAGAACAACAGGTAACCGTTCCCATCGAGCGTGCATTGCAAAATACGCCCAATGTTCTCGACCGACGCAGCCGGACGATTTTCGGATTATCTGTGGTTCAATTGACTTTCAAGGATGGGACGGATGATTATTTTGCGCGCCAACAAGTATTAGAACGCTTAAGTTCGGTGGATTTGCCGGATGGAGTTAGTCCAGAATTGGCACCTTTATCGACCGCAGTGGGTGAAATTTTTCGCTACGTAGTGGAGGCGCCTTTTGAGTATACACCTACTCAAATTCGTGATTTACAGGATTGGGTCATCAAGCCTTATTTGCTCCAAACAGATGGCGTTGCTGATGTTGTGACTTTTGGTGGCCCTTTGAAACAATACCAAATTTTAACTTACCCAGATAAACTGCGGAAATATAATTTGACCATTTCCGATGTGGAGATGGCGGTCAATGCCAATAACCAAAATACGGGTGGAAATCTCATCGAGCGCGGTGGGCAGGGCTTTGCCGTACGCGGTTTAGGTGCGATTAAAACTGACGATGATATTAAAAACATTGTGTTGAAGTCGGAGAATGGTGTCCCTATTTTCATCAGCGATGTTGCCAGTGTAGAAATGGCTCCTCCACCGCCAAGTGGGGTTTTAGGCTATCAGATTAAAGCAAATCACAGTGAATCCTCGAACGGTGTTGAAGGGATTGTGTTACTAAGACGTTATGAAAACCCAAGTGATGCCTTGGTGAAATTGAAGGAACGCATTTCAGAATTGGAAACGCGTGAATTACCTGCCGGGGTTAAAATTAAGACTTTGTATGATCGTAGTTTCTTGATTGATCATTCTTTGGAAACAGTAGGGCATACCTTGTTTGAAGGCATCAGTATTGTCATTATCATTTTGGTGTTCTTTTTAGGGAGTGCCCGTAGTGCTTTGGTGGTTGCGTTGACGATTCCATTTTCATTGCTTTTTGCGTTTATATTAATGCGTTTGACTGGGATTCCGGCCAATTTACTTTCCTTAGGGGCGATTGATTTTGGGATTATTGTGGATGGAGCCTGTGTGATGGTTGAACATGTCATCCGGCATTACCGGAAAATGAATCCCGAAGACAAGCAAAAAGGAGTGATTGAGGTGACGCTTCATGCGGCCAAAGAAGTGAGTCGTGAAATCTTTTTCTCTGTGACGATTATCATTTTGGCCTACATGCCTATTTTGATGATGACACGTGTAGAGGGTAAATTGTTTTCTCCTATGGCGTTGACATTGGCATTTGCTGTTGTTGGGTCATTATTGGCTGCATTAACTGTAGTTCCCATTCTAATCTCATTTGTCTATGGTCGTTATTTTAACGAAGGGGCACCAGCGGTCAAAGAACGCAAAAATATCGTGTTGGAGTGGGTTGAGCGAGTTTACCGACAAGCAAGTGATTGGTTGATTGCTCGCTTTAAAGCTACGGTGATTGTCGGTTTTTCGCTTGTGCTTTTGCTCTTGTCGTCTGCTTATTTTATGGGCACCGAGTTTTTGCCAGAACTCGATGAGGGCTCTATTTTCCTTCGGGGAAATTTCCCAGCGGGAATTACGATTCAGGAGAATGCCAAATATGCGCCGACGATTCGTTCAGTTATTGCCAAGTATCCACAAATCGCCTATGTTATTACACAGACAGGTAGGAATGATGATGGAACGGATCCTTTCCCGGCTAATCGGAATGAGATTCTGGTGGGCTTGAAGGATTATAATTTATGGAGCAAAACCATCACGAAAAAGGAGTTGGTGAATAAAATCAAGTACGATTTAGCTGTTGCATTGCCAAGTGTTCGTTTCTCCTCGGGCCAGCCGATTATCGATCAGGTGATGGAGATTGTGACAGGAAGTGCGGCGGATTTGGCCGTATCCATTGTAGGAGAGGACTTGCACATGATGCGTGCCAAAGCGGACAGCATCGCTACGATTATTCGTTCGATGCCGGGAAGTGAATCGGTGAACATCGAGCAAGAAGGAACGCAAGAGCAATTAGCCATCA
>Ga0228701_1000150_pt1 | contig 74655 bp, 73 predicted proteins | sample McNCre117_Aug_MG_2_FD_178017 | JGI IMG/M metagenome (GOLD analysis project Ga0228701, IMG submission 178017) | Freshwater microbial communities from McNutts Creek, Athens, Georgia, United States - 11-17_Aug_MG | ecosystem: Environmental > Aquatic > Freshwater > Creek | place: USA: Georgia... | reverse complement strand
ATCCAGCAGCACCGAGCACGATAGTGCCGATCGATACGCCGTTAGCATTCTTTTGTGTGATCAGAGAAGGAGAAGCGGATGTGTTGACGATACGTACAACTTTTGCTCCACTTACTGTATTAGCAGTCGTGAGAGTGATAGAGGTCGATAAGATCTTAATGTTATCAGACATGATTACTCCTCTTCGCTTTCATTCAATACGCCTTGAACCATTTCGAGAAGTTGTTCGAATTGCTCATCTGATTCAAGCATCTCAACGAATTGTTCGCGAGATTCGTCATCTTCTAGGCTCTCGTAAACAGCTTCAAGCATCGTTGTGATCGCTTCGACTTCTTGTTCTGCCTGCTCTGCTAGCACTGCTTCGAGAATGTCATCGACTTGTTCTTCTTCAGCAACTTGCTTAGCTTTTGCAGTAGCAATAGCCATTTTCTTAGCGTCGCTATATTCTGGGTGGTCGCGTTTAATTGCATCAGCAATCTCTTTACGCTTAACCAATTCTGCGTTCGATAGATGTCTTTCATTAACATCTTCGCTTTCCTTGGCGTTGTAACCATGACGTGTAGACTTACGTTCTACAGCCTTGACGTTTGAAGCTTTGAACAGTTTATCATCGTTGCCATTAGCATCAGCTGTTTTCTTAACTTCATGGTCGTCTACAAATTCTTGTGTGCCAAGAGTGGCAGCGGATGGACCGCCCTTTTCAGAAGTGACAGTATTGTCGTGGTAGACTTTTTTAGGGCCGATCTCTCCAGGCTTACGTGAGCCCTGATCGTGCTTCGGACCCTGGAAGCCTTTTAATCCTTCAAGCAGATTGTTCAGCGTTTTCATGTGATTCCTCGGACTCTTGGTTTTCTTCCTCTGCCGATCCTTCTATCTCAGTCTCAGTTTCTGTTTCTGTTTCAACTTCAAGTTGTTCTTCAGATTCAGCTTCCACTTCGTCTTGATCAACTTCAGGCTCGGCAATCATATTCTGAGCAATTTCAACCTTACGGGATTGAATTGCATCAGCAACACGCTGGCCGATCAATTGATCGAAAGCAGATGATGTATTGACCGCATCTTTGCTCAAAGCAAATCTAACGATATCAGCAGGGGTATAAGTTGGTGTTGTCATGTTTCTCTCCATTATTTATACATTTCAATTTTGTTGTGGGACATCGGGCACCGGAGGTGGAACTACGCCACCATGTGGAACAGGAGTTCCATCAGGCATCACTGGAGGATTGAGGATCGGATCTTTAGCCTCTTCCTTAATCTCTTTGTCCATGCGCTTTCTCATTTCTTCATCTTGGCCGAAGATATATGAGCGAGCCCACTTGTGCGAATAGTACTTACCAATCACGTTAGAGTTCAACATATTCTGATACGTTGATAGTTTGTCGTTCAGAATTTCGTTGTCTTTTAGTTCTGCAAAGAAATTATCTTTTGCATACTTGAATTTGATCTTAGGAGCAATGTCCTTCCAATCATCTTGTGTAATGATCTGCTTGAGCACCAATTGCTTCTCGAGCGATTTGATAAACAAGTGATTGAAGCGAATGCGCAAGCGGCTAATGAATTTAGCAAACTTAACTTCGTCTCTAGAAATTTCTGTTGCGCGGCCAATACCAAATGTTTGATCACTTTGCATGCGTCCCACAGGAACATTAAGCGAACGGTATAGACCTTTTTGGAAGTATTCAACGTCGGTCATTTCGCCGAGGTTTTGACCTCCTGGCAATGTCTCAATTTGAGTACCACGGTTGCCTTCGCGGCGTGGCAGCCAGTAATCTTCCAACATCGTCATAAACTTACGATCGTCGCGAATCTCACCAGTACCAGAGTCGTAAACGACCTTATTCTTATAGCGAGTCATCATATCACGCAGATATTGCTCCGCCTTCATCTTTGGAAGGTTACCAACGTCGATGTAGAAAATCTTACGTTCAGGAGCACGCGAAATACGATATATGACAGTGGCATCTTCAAGCGCTCTCAGTTGATTGAGTGGCTTGATTGCTTTATGGAGGTGCGATATGATCAACGAATTTGTCTTGTCGAGCAGACCAGATGTACAGTGAATGATGCTATCCTTAGCAATCTTCATCCCTGTTGTAACTGGTGTAGACAACCCTGCAACAGCTGGCTTACCGCCAAACCCTTTATCGTTGTAGAGGAAGTATTCGTTGCCTGCTACCGGAATAGTAGCATCGCCACCCATACCAGTATTGCTGTTTGTTACTTTCTTGCGCTTGTTTTCTCTGACCTTTTTGATCTTACGTGGGTCAATGTAACGCAATTCTTGAATCCCGTCCTTGGGATTGTTCTTATCGATGATCGCATGATAGTATAGACGACCATCGACATACCAACGTTTGAACACATCGTAACCTTGATGTTCAAAGTCTAATAGTGTCAGTATGTTTGAAAATTCTGCATCGATTGCTTTTTTGACTGTATCTGGTAGATCGCGGAGATTTTCCAAATTGATTTCAACAGTCTCATCCTTATCATCGATAACGATCGTTTCGTTTACGATGTCATCGACAGCTGAGTCGACTTCAGGGTGTAGTGCCATTTCGCGATACTTGGTGACTAATTCACCTTCGTTCTTCGCTGCACCTTCTAGATCAACGACAGTACCATAGGAACCACCCGCAGCTACAACAACTGCGCCATCATCGTTTTGTTTTGGTATGAATTCGTCTAGATCCTGTTTTACTACAGGAGCCTTACGACGGAACTCGAACCCTAGGAACTCTGCCATTAATTATATCTCCAATTAACGAGGCCGGACTAGCCGGCCTCCATACTATTAAGCGCCGCCTGCGTCGCCTGTAGTTCCACCTGTAACTTCCCACCAATCGTAGGCGAATGTTACTTGGAACTCTTGAATCGAATCGGTACTATTCCAATCCAAATCAATAGGTGACACTTCAACTGGGAAAATGCCGTTGAATGTATATTCACGGATTGGTACACCAGTTTTTGAATACTGCGTTACATTTGCAGTTGATTTATATAGGAGAGGGGATGCAGCGCCAAATCCACGCAAGTTACCTTGGAACGTGTTGATTTGGTTGGACCACTCTTCCATCGCATTGCGGATCAAGAAGTCTTCGTCGTTCATGACGACAACTGACCACTCACCGAAAGTACGATCACCGGCTAGACGAACCTTACGACCAAAGTATGGAACTTCGATAACGCCCAGCGTTGCCGCTGGGATCGAAGAAGCACGTACCATGAACGGGATCTTGATATCGCCGATGCTGTTAGCAGGATTAGAAAGTGTAACCTGGAATAGCGAGCTGCGCGCGCCACCCAGTGTTAATTGACTTCTAATTTCATTTACATTAAATGCCATGTCTTGTTCTCCTTGTCTTTATTTATTAGAACGATCCTACGATCTCTGAGAACTCAACGCCAGTTCTAACTGCAACAAAGTTCAACTGGATGAAGTTGATAGACTTAGCTGGCTTAACATAGATGTCGCCAACGAATTGGTTGCTGTCGATAACTTGGCTAGTGTTGTTCGAATCGTCACAAACAACCTTGAACGCTGTGATACCACGGCGACCTTGAACGTCACGCAAGAATGGTTCAACGATGTTCTTGAATTGAGCGCGAGTGAAGTCGTCGTTGAATTCGAACAATAGAGACTTAGCAGCCTTAGCAATTGCCTTTTCCAAGACGATAAACAAACGACGTACGTTGATACGATCGAATGCGCTAGCGTTAGCCAACAACGTCTTATCGCCAAACAAGATTGTGCCTTGACCTGGGAATGTAACAACTGGGTTAACACCAGCCTTATACAATACGTCGCGGTCTGCTTTGCCTGGGTTGTAGGCTAGCTTAACGATATTCTTGATCTGACCACGGCTGAAACCAGCTGGCGAGAACCACGGATCGCGTGTGTCGTCTGTACGTACGCAGAGACCAGCTGTATCGCCGTTCAAAGGAACATAACGGTACACGTCGTTGTACTTGTCATACTGATACTTGTATCCAGAGTCAAGGACTGCATATGAAGAAGAACGAAGAGCGTTACGGAAAGCAACAACTCGTGTAGCTTCGAGGCCATTTGCACGAACTACGTTAGCTCTTTCTGGAGAAACGAACACAACGCAATCACGACGACGATCGGCGATATTGTCGATCAAGTAGTTAGCAAGCTGTTCACCTGCTGTGCCGCCACGCGACTTACCAGTCAATAGCAACGAGATGTCAACCGATTCAGCAGAAGCGAATTGGTCGTATGCGCGAGTAATTTCACCAAACGATACTGCAGATTCGTCTGGACCATCAGATCCATCAACGAACGACAACGACAATGGCTTCGTATTTGTAGACGAGGCGACAGTTGCAGCAGCAGCAGAAGCAGCGTTTGTACGATCGCTCAATGCCCAAATGTATTGAGAACCATCATTGATAACTGTCTTGTAGTAGTTTGTTGCGCCATCGACTGTCTTGGCATCAGATGCACGCGACAAACCTTGGTAGATTTCAAGCACCGTTCCTGGAACACCAGTGAATTCGCCGTCTTGGTCAACAACTGCAACGTGAACTTCATCAACAGCAGATGTGTTGCCGCCGAACGAACGTTGGTAAGAGGAAACAGCTGGAGCGCGATCTACGCTGTTGTAGTATTCCCAGAAACGTGTAAATGATGTCGATGTTAGGTTAGCAGACAGGTTGTATGTGCTATCCAAAGTGATCGAGAAGTATGCATGAGTTGCGTTTGTAGTTGGTGTGCCAATCGATGTGACTTTAGCATATTGCTTGCCAATCGATGTGTTACCCAATTCGATAACGTCACCAACAGTCATGGTTGCAGCAACGGCTGCAGCAGCTGTGTTTGCATCAGCTGTGTTAGAACCAACAGCGTTGGCCATCTTAACCAAAGCAGTGTTAGAACCAACAGTAATAGTAACGTTTGTTAGAGTTGCGTTTGTGCTAACTGTATTAGAAGCAAGCAAGTTAACTGTCGAAGTGTATGCATCTGCAGTATCACAGACGGAAATCTTCAATGAGTTACCAACAGCACCAGGCCACTTTGCGACGTACAAAACGTCAGCATCTGTCGATGTGAATGTGTCTTGCTTGTTTTCAAAGTCGTCTTGGTTGCTAATGTTGAATGTAGTACGGCTTGTTACAGTGCTTGTATTAGCAATAGCGTTCCAAGCACCATCAGTGCTGTTAGCTGAAGTTGTATTAGCTGCACGAACAACGTATAGCTTATTGCCATACGCTAAAAAGTTTGCTGCAGAAAAGAAGGTTTCTGCATTGTAATTTGTAGGCTTGCCGAAACGACGGACGAGAGTTGACTCGCTGTCAATCAGAATCTTAGTGTCAACTGGACCCCATTTGAACACACCAGCAATAGCGCCTTCGGTTGAAGAAACTGCTGGGGTAACGGTAGTTAAGTCGATCTCTGAAACGTTTACGCCTGGACTTACTTGAAATGGCATGTGGATCTCCCCAATTTAGGTTATAATTTAGACTTCTTGGTTATTTATAATTTCGTCAATTCCATAGCCAATTGCCGTCGTCATGTGCGACAGCTACCAAAGGTTGTTCCTCATGTACGTCCATTCCATCATCTACAACACCAAAAGGAAGCATCGATTCTTCGATTGCACTCTCATTATCTGCATGTAAACTCGATCGTATATCCGTGCTTGTTAGTTCTTTGACATATGGTTGTTGGATCAACCACGAGAACAACACACTACACATTACTAAGTCATCATTGCCTTCTTCTGCTTCATACGAATCTCCCTTGGCGGAGAATCGGAATAGCTCATTTAGAAGGTCTTCGTCAACAACGAGGAATTTACTAGATTCCACCATTGTTTTGAAATTACTGCAGCCAACACGCTTTACCGTCTTTGATGTCTTAACACCAAGCACAGCATTTCCCTTATAGCCCGCGGATATGTGCTGGCCTGTTTTAGGGTCATTCGCCGTAAAGAACATGAATTCGTATTCAAGATCGTGATAAAGAATGTCCGCTACTTGCTTGCCGACGTCATTCGACTCAACAAGCACATATGCATTATTATATAGTTTTGCGAATTGATATATGTAATTAGGGTACAAAAGAGTGGAAATCTTGTTGTTCCTATACTTCGCTACCACCTTATAGGGTAATTCTGTTACATCATATACTATAAAAGCACAATAATCTTCGCCGATACCTCTTGACGTATCTGCGACAATGATGTATGATCGGCCTTGTGCCGGATCTGAATATAGCTTAACGTGGTCTGTTTGCTTGATTGGATTCTCATAGACCAGTGTTCTAAGGATGGATCCATCAATCAGTGTGCTGGATGATCCTAGGAATTCACACTCATATTCTTGTCGGAACTGTTCAACGGACGTGTTCCGGATGATCATTTCCTTCCACTCTTCATCTCTTCCTGGCACTTGAGACCAGTGAACGTCCACTCTCTTGTAATCGTTTCTAGCTTCTTCGCTGTCTTTCCACAGCTTGTAGAACATATTCAAGCCGTTTGGCGTTGAAGTGATAACGACCTTGGACGACTTACCAGACGAAATCGTTGGGTAAACGGATTGGAAGAATTCTTCTTGTAGGTGGTTTGGGACGAACGCAAATTCGTCAAGGTAGATCAGATTCTGAGACGTACCACGAATAGCAGAGCTGGATGTTGCAGATGCAAGAATCTTCGATCCGTTCGCTAATTCAATATAGCCTTTGTTCCACTCAATAACACCTTGTTGTAGCCATTTTGGCAAGTGCTCGAACGCCATCTGAATACGACCCAAGATTTCACGAGCTTGTGATAACTTGTTAGCTAAGATGGCGGTGGAGAAGTTTTCGTTGAATAGCGCAAAGTGAAGCAAGATGGCAGCAACAGTCGTCGTCTTACCGACTTGACGAGGCATCTTACATATTGTGTATCTGTTTTCGGACGTAACGAGATCAACGATGTCTCGCTGGAAATCCCACATTTCAAATGGGATCAAACCCCTATCAACGTTAACGATCTGTACGTACGTTTCGATGAAGTAGAGCGGATTGGATGCGCATTTTCCAAACTCTACAACTTGCTCGGGGGTCATTTCGACCTGTTCGCGAGCTCCAGATAAATTTTGATTGCCGTTATATGACATTACTGATTCTGCTTGAGCATCTTCAATAGCTCAGCTGTGGTACCAACAAACATATTGTTGGTCACTTTGTTTGGACCGGCCGCTTGACCATCGACTGGCTTATCCAAGTCCTTCTTGCGCTTAGACAGATCCATTAGATCCTTGCTTGCATCGACTGTCGTCTTAACAAGTGCAGCTGCAACCTCATATGCACGCGGATGTTGACTCATCCCTGCAACTTCCAAGATACCGTTCAGAGCTTCTTGGCCCTTCTCAATTGCCGCAATCATATTACCGCGTGCATACTCGAAGTCATCATCAATCTGATTGTTCGACGACAAGACGACAGTCGCTGGTGGCAGGATGTCTCTGCCAGTGATTACTTCGGCTGGGAGTGGAGAAAGATTTAGCGAATCGCCAATCTTATCCTTTGGTTGTGATGTATCCATAATTAGAGTTTGCAGGTACTAAGTTTCGATCAATAGCAATTGAAGCATTGCTTGTAGGATTTCCATTAGCGTCTAGACCTGGACTAATAGAAATTCTGTCTGGTGGATTCGCTAGGCCAACAGCGGATTCAACTGTTTCATAACCAGAAGCATCGAAGAAGTTGGTGTTTGCTAGCGTAATTACATTCGAAGACTTGACTGGGCCATAGAAGTAAACTTTCATCAAGAAGTCTAGTGTCCATGTAATTGCTCTGCGATCTTCAAACCCACCCTCATATGTATCTGACGGTGTAACGTTGATTAGCGTCAATGGAATGTCGACGACATAGTTCATTTCCGGAATCAGATTGACGGTCGTCGTTCTTTCTGGCGTAAAGTATGGTAAGATTTGTTCGAGGATCTGCGCGCCATCATCCTGATACTTCGATACAATGTGCAACGAGAATGAAATGTCATATGGCACTGGATTGTAGTTATACTTCATCGAAGAAGGATTGTCTGGATCGACTCTTCTGTTTCTTCCAGCTGTTACCAACTTACGTGTCGGTGAATATGACATCGTTGTGATCTCAAACCCCATTCTTGGCACAGCAGTAGCTACTGGCAAATCTAGGTCCGGATTGGCAACCAAGCGAGCTTGAGCCTTTTCTTTTGGTCCATACGACAGCGGAACCTTGATTGTATTAATTACGCCGCCGGCTGTATCCACTCTATTGACGTATATGTCGTTGAAGAGAGTGCCAAATAGCGTAACGTATTTACGGAGCGTGCCGTGGTAAAATGTATCTGCAAACATTAGACGACCTTATACCCTGAAGCAATCAAGCTATTGAATTTTTCTGTTCCTGGGACTGCCATCTTTCTTGTTGCTCCGTTTGTTAAATGTCGAATACCTTTTTTAGCATCAGATATCTTTTGCCTATTTATAGGATCATTCATAGCATTATTTTTAGACATCAGCTGCTTCGTATCGTCAGAATGCTTTTTTCCGCGCATACCAACCTTGCCCTCTGCTTGCAGCCGCTTGCTATTAGCAGCAATCTTTGCTCGCGTCTCTGCTGATCGGGTACAGTTCTTTGGCTTGCCTTTCCATAACTCCGACAGCATTTGTTTATGCTCGTCCGTGCAAGGTTTAGCCCACGTGTTTTTGCGACCAGTGTTTGCTTTGGATATCTTCTCGCCGACCGTCAGTCGCTTCTGTAGGTCGGCAGTCCAATGCCCGTTGGTGTATTTTGTTAGGTTGTAGTATTTGGTACCTATATCACCATCATCAATGAGACCAAGCCACTTGCCTTCCTCAACAAGAAGGTCGGCTCTCGATGAATATACTCGAGATATTGTGCGCCGTCTGAAATCATCTGGACGGCGCTTGTACGACTGCCTCATCCAACGCGAACTGCAGATGTAACCATCATCTTCAGTACCCCAATGACATCCCAGATAAAATCTCTGGTGCTTTTTATCGAACCAGATATACACGAACCCATACTTTTCCATAAACGCTCCTTTTAGAAGTATTTATGTGTCCTCCTAGTATACGCCCTCACTGAAAGGGTCGATCTCGGTAAAGTTGAGGAAGTCGGCAGCTTCTGTTTGGATAGCATCATTATCAGCAGAAGGAACTGCATTGTTGATGTCCCACGAATCGAGCAGTAGCGTGTACCCAGATTCGTCAATTAATTCAACGCCAGTTTCTGTATGGATCGATTCGTCATTCATCGAAGGCGATACCTTATTCATCGCTAGATCGATCTGCGGAATGCCAGTATTAAAGCGCTCACCGCTGAATTCAAACATCTCGCACTTAACGTCATAGAAAGCAACAGTACCTAGTTGTAGGAATACTGGATACTTTTCGACATATGTAATCTTGAACATACGTTGAGATGGTACGAACCAAATCAAGTCGCCTTCACGTGGGCGCTCAAGATTGAACACTTGTCCTGCCTCATTTTGGAAGGCACGAATAGAAACGCTGAATGTGATTGTATCACGAACTTCTAAGTTAAACTTCGATAGGAACTGTCCATCACCACCGAACCCGTCGATGTTCTTGATGTACATCTCAAGCATCACGTTGTTGTTATACTCACGGATGTTGTCCTCACCATAGATTGTGTCCATCTGTGGATCGGAGAATGGCAGATAATAAGTATCGTTGCCATAGATTTTTATCGATTCCATTACTAGATTAGTGAGCAGCTCTTGCTCACCACTAGCTTGGAAATTGTTAAAATAAAACGAAGTGGCCATTATGCTTTCGAGACCATGACGGTCCGTCCTTTTGATTGCACATGCTTATTGTGCTTGAGTGACAATCTCATGGAAGCAGTATTAAGTCCATGCTCTTTGGCAAACTTGTTTATACTCAAGGTGGTGTATTCTTTTGCGTCCATTACTATCTTATATGGGCCATCGCTTTTAGCTTTCGTTATCTCCTCACCCCAAGTGATATTTCGACCTTTGAGGGATTCTCTTAGAAAGCGCTTTTGTTCTTCGGACCCATTCCATTTCGTGATGAGGTGGCTTTTTTTACCTCGTTCGCGTAAAATAGGAATCATCAAAGGTGAGCAAAACCCTATCTTGGTTATCGTCTTTGTCGATTTCGCTTCACACACGCTTAGCTCGATCTCCCACATCATTGCAGGATCGATTGGTGCCAGGTTTAAATGCTCAGCAATGCAATCCATATTTATCCAATGAGATCCATGGCAGGAAGCGATAGGTTTGTCACCATTTCACGTTCCATCTCTTTTATTTCAGCATCTGCTTCGTCGTAGATCTGTTGGCCGTTGAATTGGATACCACCTGGCAATTGCATGCCTGTAAATTTCTTCAAGTTGGTGCCCCACTGCTTTTTAATTAGAGCAGTTGTGTAGTTTTGCAACCAGCGCTCGCCCCATGCATCTGTAAATTCTTCTGGATCGACGACTTGATATGCTTCCACGAGCAAGTATTCACCGTCGCGCAGCGTATTCCAATCCATATCGACCCACAATTGGTTTCTTAGTCTATTGTATCGGATTGGTTGCTTACCAACGAGCATCTCACTAATGACAGACAAATGCTGCATCGCCATGTAGTATGGAATCAGCGAAACCGATGTCAATGTATACAGATCGTTCAAAGCAATCTGATAGCGAATGTTGAAGAGATCGTCTGCACGAACGGCAGGATCGCCAATCGAAAAGATACTTACTGCGCCGATGATGTTGTCGGGCAATATAATGTATTTGTTTGCTCTATCTTGAGCAGTTACTTGGTGTTTGTAGTAAATCTTTTCATTACCATCAAAATGGTAATCCCAGAAATAGCTCAACGCTTCATCGATACGATCTTCAACTTGATCGTCATCTACGTTGATTTCAATTACTGGGAAGCCTAGTTTACGAAGGCAGTAATCTTTAAAGGATTGTCTTGAATTAGGCACGGCCATTGCGGAGCTCCTTGTTTATTCTTCTAGTTTCCAACATTCTCTGAATGGCTGCTGGATCTTTCATTGGGTTGTTCGTGGTCATTGCGGCCGAGCGCTTAGCTGTGTGGTTCTTAGCAGCTTCTTTCATTTTGTTCTTAGCATCTTCGGAGTGATGCTTGCCGCGCCAGTTAGCAATCGCCTTAACATTATTACAATTAAATTCAGTGCGAGATTTCCACGTTTCACTCATCTTGCGACGAGTGTCCTCTGTGTGGCCTAAACATAGAAAGTTGTTACCACCATTATGCTTGTTGTAGTATTTTGGATTGCGTGCGGCGTCGACTTCTACGAGCATCTGAACTTCAAGCGCATGCATGTCTTCTGTAAGGCCTTGCGAAACGATCTCGCGCGTAAAGTCGGTGGGGCGCTTCTTATACTCTTTCAGCATGTACTTACTAGAGCAGATATAACCATCGTCCACTGTACCTTTATGGACGCCAAGATACAGCATACCGGTTAGACTGTCGGTCCACCGATATACGAATGCTTCTTGTTGTCTAGAATTAGGGACGGCCATAATATCTCCTGAGGATGGAGGTATTTATGCTCGCTGGAATTGTGGATTATAGTTCAGCCGAAGCGGTCCAAGAGTTAACCTGGACTAGGGATGTACCATAGTAAACCCAAGTTATTCCGTTGGTAGAGCCAGCCACATTCGATGCTGAACCATTACCATATACAGTAGTAATGGATGCCGATGCTCGTTTCGTAACCTTGAAATTTATAGCTGCAACAGCGTTGCCAGCGACTACTGGAAGGTATAGTTGGTTGTCACCAACTTCGTAATAACGCTGACACAGCTGGAGTTCAGTGGTATATGGACGGTAGTCAAATGATGTCGCTGTTGAGCCTTTTTCTAGTTGAACGCCTGTGATGTAGAACGTATTACCAACTGTCGCCATGAAGTTCGTTTGACCAGAAGCCCCTTGGTAGTTTGCACTAGCGACCCACGCACCAGCAGTACCAAGGCGCGATGTATGTGCACCAAGACACCACGCAATCAGTATTCCCTTGCCGTTGTTCTTTAGCCACGTACCAGCTGTCGCTCCTGGAATAGTAATCACGATCTGCTGCCACACATTTGCGGCATTGATTGTGTATGTAAATGGGTAGGCGTAGTCAACGTCGTTGCCTAATACGCCAGTGAATGTGCCTGTAAGATTGGATCTGACCCAGAACGATAGGGTAACGGCTGATGCAGTAGCAGATCCAAATCCAATATCAGCGACATTATACCCTTCTATAACTTGTTGTATGCGGTATAAACTGTCGCTCTGAAGCGTTGTCTGCGAGCTGGTGACGGTAGCAACGATGGAACTAGGAATTCCAGTCGGCGCTACGCTTGACTGTTGTACCGTAAAGGCTGCTCCGTTACCTGCGGTTGTAGAGTAGCTTTGTGCCCACCAACGGTCGACGTTATAACCATAATAGTTACCAGCAGTGGTAGTGGATCCATATGCAACACTGGCCCCACCATTCCTCTGGTCGATCACCATCGCACCATTGATGATGCGGTTCTTAAAGCCAAATCCACTAGCAGCTGTGTTCTGAACTGTAGCATCGCCGAACGTAATGCCTGAGTTAGCAACAGTGACTGTATTGCTAAACGTTGCTGGCGTTGTTACTACATGAGTATTAGATGCACCAATTAATTGTGATACTTGTCTTGCTCTTGACATATTTTATAGTTCCGCTGAGAAGTTCAACGATGATTGTGTAGTTGCATTCTGAACAAGTGATATTGGGCCAACAGACATGCTTGATGCAGTCACTGGCGCCAATGCTATGTACTGGTATCCTGCAATAGCGGAATATAGACTGATACTACTTACAGCGATTGCTCCTGGATCCATAACGAAGCTGCCTGTCGTACTGAATACTGGCGTCGTTCTCATTGGAACTGGCAGATGTACGTATAGGTCCATCGACGACGTTCCAGTCGAGCGGCATAGTCCTAATGAATATCTAGCATAGGAAACGTTTCCTGGGTTATTGATGGTAGCATAGTATCTTTGACACAAGGACAATTCTAATCCATATGGGCGATGATCGAACGATGTTGCTGATGGGCCTTTTTCAAATTGAATGCCTGTAATATCTAGTGTTGCTCCGACTGTACCGAAGAAATCAACATCCCCAGTTACAGCACGTTGACTGCTTAGCGTTGCCCATGTGTTGGTTGCTGCTGCCAGAGTCGTTCCGGAACAGGATGTGCGGAATTCAATCCGAATGGCCTCAGCGTTCATCGTTGTGCCAAATGATGCCGTCGTGTCCCCTGGAATCGTAATCGTCTTATATTCCCAAGTATTCGCAGCGTTTATCGTAAACGACGGCTGAATATATCGATTTGTAATGGGACTGTATATGAATAGGGATCTCTGGCCGATGAGACTCGAGCGAATCCAAAACGAAAGTGTAGCTGGTTGCGCATTGGATGTTCCGTACGCAAGATCGCTGAGGTTTCCGACCTCCACTTTATGAGATATAAACGAAATGTCTCGGTTCGTTCCGCCCACACCTGCCGTATTGACTGTAATCGAAAAACAGAACGGATATCCGATCGACGCAGCGTTGTTTGTTACAGCACAAGTAAATGCTGAGGGTGTGGTTGAATATTGCGACACTGCGGTGGCGCTAGGTAGTATGAACCGGTCCTGAAAGTATGTGCCACCAACAGTCGAAGAATTGCCGTTGTTAACAGTCAATGTAGTCACACCTCGCTGATTGATCATCATCGCACCATTAATGATGCGGTTCTTGAAACCGAATCCGGATGCAGCAGTCATTTGGTTGCTGCCATCGTTGAACGTCAACCCAGTATTTGATAGAGCGATCTTCGCAGACGTGACTGCGCTATTGCCTAATACGTTAGATGTTACTTTTGTTAGTGCCATATATTATCCTACAAGCCTTCCAAGGAACGACAACCAACCATTACTATCGCTGAATACAGCCTGGTTGCCGCCGACCCCATCTGATACATATACCGTATCTCCGACAGCTAGCGATAGCATTATAGTACGTTCTGCCTGATCGTATGTGGAGTTGGCTGGACGTGCCCCTCCGCCCACTACACTCGTGCCATTTTTATAAATGAATACGTTAATATAACCAGTGCCGCTAGCCATAGCAGACACGGTAAATTGATATACGCCTGCAATAGGAGCTGTAAACACACCAGTAGTGGCATTGAAGCTGTTTCCTACATTAACATGCACAGTTGGCCAGCTTGTGTATGTGCCAGTTCCATTGACAACGTTTGCTGTTTTTACAGCACTGAATGCTGGTTGGTATGGCATAGTGACGTAACCATTGCCGTTTAGTTCCATGGCCTTGATTTCGTTTGATTTTGCTCCACCCAAGTTTGTCGTGTATATACGAAGCGACTGATTGTATCCGCCGTTATTATATGTGCGTATACTACCCAAGTAATTGATAGCACTACTATCGGTCATCTGAAGAACCGTCGTTTCAATTGCAGTCTGCGGACTTACAGTTTCAGTAATAGTGCTTGTTATCGATACGGCATTACTAAATGTAGCAGCACCAACGTGTATGGTGTTTGCATTGAATGTGACTACACCAGTGTTGGCAAAAACTACAGTGTTGCCTGTTGTATTGGCAATCGCGTGCGGCGTCGCCATAATCGATGTGCCAGAAACAACTAGGTTGCCTGACATCGTATCGCCAGACTTTAGCAATGCATTAGCAACATTGAACGTACCATATGCAACAACTTCGACGGCATCACCTGCAGCTGCAGCAACTGCTAGAATGATTGTCGAACCATCATTTGCTGTATAGTCATCGCCAACAACTAAACGAATACCGTTCAAATATACATCAACAAAGCCGATTGTATATCCAGTAGCAATGTTGAAGTTTGTTTGAGCGGCCGTTGCTGTAAATTGAGACTTGCGATATACGCCATCAGTAACGACAACATCGGCACGAGAGCCCATATTGATCGCTTCGATGATAGCTCCGCTAGGAGGAGCTTCACTGAATGATAGTGTGTTAGCAGAATACGAATATGTGTCGGTGTGCTGACGAACACCATCGATCGAAATAAGCAACGCTGCTTTATTTCCTGGAACGGACGACAATGTGAAAACAGTATTCGATCCATTACCTGTGAATAGATCGCTTGGGAACGTCCCGAATGTTGGTTGTACGCCTGAGTAGCTCATTGTATTATCCTATCAAATGGCCTGTGAAGCGTGTTGTGTATACGTTGTAAGAAAGGCCGTTGTTGCCATATGATGTTAATGTGAGGTAATCATTTACCGCGCAGTAAATTATACCAGTCAAAGAACCGCTGTTGTATATGGCGCTATACGCGAGCGCTTGAAACTGGCTAGCCCCATTCTTGTTTACTACTACTGACCCAGTCGTGCCCGACGAAGTGCTCTGCTCAATCGATGCGCTCACCAAGTAGTATCCTGCAACGGGAGCAGTGAACCTGCCGGTGCTCGTTGAGTAGTAGGAACCGTTGTTAATGAACACAGTGCCACCAGTATAGTTATATGTCGTGCTTGCGGACACAGTCATACCATAATACTCAACGCACCAGCTTGGTTGGTATGGCATCGTGATGCGACCGTTAGCGTCGACCATCATTCGATGTGCAGAATCATCAGCAATTGACCACGCATTAGATGTGTCGCCGCGCAATCCAACATACCAGTTCTTTCCAGCATTCTGATATGTGATTGTTCTATTCGTAGTATTAGAATCGGCTACGCTACCAACACCCAAGTTTGGCACTGTAAGAGCACCAGTTAGAACATCGCCTGCCTTGTTAGCGGGTGTGTATCCAATATTTGTTGCTGTTATTTTAGTCAGTGCCATGATTATAGATCCGCATTAGCTGCCAAATACGCAGCTGTATTGTTTGTTAAACAGAACCCACTCTGGCCTGCTGTAACACCCGACAAACCACCACCAGTGTACATTGATATGCCTTGTGGGGATGCAGTGTCTAGCACAAATCCGTTGAACGTCGAGCTTACGCCACTGCCCCAATAGAAGCGGTAGTAACCAGTACCACTGACGCACGTTATGCCGCTAGGTGCTGCTCTCATCTGTACAGGGAACATATACGACAATCTGAAATCGGTAGTTCCAACAAATGCACCTATACCAATGGGTGCACCCGAACCTGCTGCTATGATTTGATAGTAGCGCTGGCACAAAGCCAGTTCTGTGCTGAACGATCTCGCTTCAAATGGAGTAGCCACATTACCCCTTTCAAACTGAATGCCTGTGATCTGCCATGTCGCATTCAAGTTAGCTTGTAGCTGCACACTAGTTGACGTTCTAAACGCATCGTATGTCTGCCATGCATTTGGAGTCGTAGTTACATTACCAGCGGAAGATGAGGACCCATTCGTTCCAGACCCCAAATCCCAATCGATACGGATACCATTTGCGTTAGTCGTGCTCCACGTTCCAAATGTTGGGCCAGGAATATTCAACGTTATATATTGCCACGTATTTGCACTATTAATTGTATACGTTGCAACGTAGGTTGCGTTTGCATTATCGCAACGTACCGCCACAGGGTAGGTGCCAGTTAATGATGCCTTAACCCAAAACGACAACGTGACGTTAGCAGCGCTGGCTGTTCCCCAGCCAAGATCTAAAGTGTTTAACCCCTCAATGATGTGCGATAAAACAATAGTTTCAGTTGTTGTCGTCTGTGCGGCCGTGGTTGTGATTTTGCCAGAATATTTAAATCCAGCTGGGGCGTCAACGACTTGTTGGAAAGTAAGTCGTCCTGTCGTGAGCGCCGAACCACCTATACGAAACCGGTCCGCCAAATACCATCCTGCCCCGCCAGTGACACCTGTTTGTGGGTTACCCGACGCGCGCTGATCGAATGCCATCGCACCATTGATAACACGATTGCGCATTCCGAATGAACTGGCAGTGCTGAATTGTGTGCCGTCTGGGAACGCGATAGCGCCATTGGATGTGATTCGCAGCCTCTCTGAACTGGCGGTCGTATTGCCAGTATGGAAAATGATGTTGTGAGCAGTCTGAGTACCGAGCACCAAGTCACCACCATTAACAAACACATAGCCGCTGTTCGGCGTCATAATGCTGTATGCAGCTTGGCTGTACGTATTGCTGTTGATACCCATATCGATGTATCCAGCATTATCATTACCATCAGAACGAGCAAGAATAGCATCAGTTGATGCATTGTTGCCGTTATTTAAATTCTGTGCGTTAATTTGAATCCAACTGTTAGCTGTGCTTGCTGCTTGGATGATTGGATTGCTGAAGGTACCAACCGCATTACCAATTAACACCGGCGTAGTTGTGACTTTCAAAGAAGATACGTTTGCGATCGCACCGTCTGGAATACCAGTCACACCGATAGCGTCTACAACTGCTGTGACTTGAATATAATCGCCAGCCGCAGGCGTGCCAGTGAATGTTACTACCGAGCCTGAAACAGAGAACGCATCGTAGTGTTGAACGACGCCGTTGATCGTGATGATTAGTTGGTTTTGTGTTGCAGGCGAGAAACCAAGATCGAAAGCTGTGTTCGATCCATTGCCTGTAAAGTTGAATCTTCTTACGTCACCTGAGCGCGAGGCTATTTTGCCACCATATCCCATTTAGCGCTCCTTATGCAATTTCAAGAATAGATGCAAACGCTTCCAAGTAGTTCGCTGTAGTCGCAGTTAACGATACCTTGTCCCCTGCTTCCAAATTCAAAGGCTTATCATAGAAGTATGACGATCCGCCTGGAACTGGAATCAAGTATCCAATTTTATAGTATGCAGCTGCGGATGTATCATATACTTCAATCGTAATCGAAGAGCTAGACACGCCATTGACGTTTGCAATGTTTAGTGTATGAATAACTGCAGCTGTGTTAGCTGGGCAAGTATACAAGTCCGTTCTAGACGTCGTTGTTAATGCTAGGCCTTTATTTTTGAACGTGTTTGCCATTGTTTATCCACCGAAGACGATAGCCATAGCAGTTGCTGTTCCGGCCGCGTCTACTTGTAAGTTAGTTTGAGTCGCGCTAACATTCGATACTGTGATCGCATTAGCGGTAAGTAATCCGGAAGTATTTAGGGTGCCTGTAATTGTTGTGTTACCGGCAGCGAGTGTATTGTTTGCAGTAAAGTTACCAACGACCAAGTCTGCCATCTGAATACCAGTTGCAGTATTAGCAACATCTACTACGTTATTTGCGAAGAACTCTGGTTGATAGTTTTGAAATAGGTAATACTTTTTCGTGAGTGAACTTCTAATCAAACCAGTATGACCATTCGCGCCAGCACCATTATTATAGTGAGCAGCAAAACCAATATCTAAAGAATCAGATACTTCATTGTTGGAAGCAAGGTATAGCAACGAATCGGTAACGTTGATCGAACTTGTGTTAACAGTCGTTGTCGTTCCATTAATTACCAAGTTTCCTGCTACTGTTAGCACACCGCCAACTTGTAACGAACCAGAAACGTTTGCGCTATTTGCGATGGAAACGGCACCCGTGAATGACGCACCAGCCAGATCTGCCTTGAGACCGAGCTGTGTATTGACGTACGTGTTCGATGCTGCATATGCAACAGCGTTCGTAAATGCATCTGCTGCTCTGCTTGCTGCATTCGCGTACGCTGTCGCTGCGATTGTGTTTGCATATGCAACGGCGTTAGCGTATGCCGTCGCGCCTAACGAATTGGTGTAAGTGACGGCATTGGCATATGCAGAGCCAGCGAGAATCTGAGCGCTGACTAATGTCTGGTTAACGGCGTTTGCTGAAGCGGCAACTGTTGCGCTAGTGTTAGACGTAGTGTCTACCAGCTTTACAATACCACTCGTTGTTGAGTTTGCATTATAAAGCGACGTCGACATTAACGACAGAAAGCCAGACGGAACCGCCTCAGTCGTTTTTAGTCTTGAAAAGTCTATCTTGCGCACGCGTTGTTGCCTTTAAGCGTTAGGTTGTGCTGCCTCAGCTGCTGCTTGACGTTCTGCTGCCGATTGGATTGGAGCTGCAACAACGATGTCTTCTTTAGAGCCAGAGATTGTTTCGCCAGCTGCAAGTTTGCGTTGAACTTCTGCTGCTACGATTTCTTCGATAGCAATGCGGCAACGCTCGTGAACGGCATTATCGATCCATTCTTGTTGAGAGAAAGCGATGAATCCAAGTGCCTTGTCTTCGGCTGCGGAAAGAGTAATTGTGTATGTTTTTGACATAATGATTCCTTTATTATTAGGTGATGTATTTATTCGTTTAAGAAACTAGCATGACTGTCATTGTGAGGCCAGAACCATCACCGCACCAGAACGTACCAGTCGAGATATAGTGGTCAATATAATCATTAGCTGCACAAGTTAGAATGATGGTTCTAGACATAGCAACATAGCTTCCAGAAGGCATCGACCCATACTCATATGCTACCGTTGTGCCGTTCTTTCTGATTTGATGTGAAGTCGGCTGAGAGTTTTCAGCATGGCCGCCAATCGTTACCATATATCTGCCAGCAACTGGGCATGTAAATCTACCGGTTGCAGCACTATAATAACCACCAACATCTGTTACGGTGACGTTGTGTAGTACGACGTTTCCAGACGCCAGTGTTGTTGGTGTCGTGTTTCTGATACCTGAAAACATCGGCTGGTTCGGCACCGTCATGCGGCCTGTTGAATCGATGTTTAATCTATTAAGAGTGTTTGTACATAGGAAGAGCGCATTGGTATTCGAATCATATCCAATGCGTCCTCTGAAATCCGATCCATCACCATTACCAAAGTCTACCCACGATATACCGACTGGTCCGGATACAATTTCGATGCCAACGTTGTTTGCTGCGTTTGGATCATATCCAATATACACACCCTTAGACGTAGGGCCAATGTTGGCCATAGGGCCAGATACCTTGACTTGGCCAGTGAAGTTATCGCCAGCTGCGTTAGCTGGAACATATCCAATAGCACTCGCTACTACGTTTGCTTGAAGCGAATCTGCTGTGATTTTACTTAGTGCCATACATTACTCTGGTTTTGGGAAAGTAGTCTTAACAGCCTCTATTGAAGCTCTCCACGCATCGTATCCGCCATGGTATAATGTATCTAGTTGAGCCTCTATTGATGGGTAGTACATCTTGCGATGTCTAGCATAATCTTGCTTCGCAGCATTAATCTTATTATCTAGAAACTCTTTGGTTGGCTTGAGGGACGGATCCGAATTCCATACGAGCGTATCGTAATTTTCAGGATCGGCGATACTCCAGTCATAGAAGGAAAACTTCTTTTCTAAAACAGTCTGGTAGTTAATGTAATTATTCTGCATTATTTGATCCAGAAGTAGAGACTACGATAATAGTCAGTGAGGCCAGTTTGCGTAACACTGGCAGTAGCGGAGGATGACCACAAAGTTGCGCCGCTGGTGTCGTCGACACCCACTTTACAGTTCATTGAGTCGCAATCTTGTCCAGCAGTCGTATATGTGCTACCTTGTGGAAGAATAGCAAGAGACCCATCGCCACCAACCCCCCATCCAAGTGTATTGTGGGGCTGTGTTAATCCAGCCCACCAATTATATGATGTGTTTTGTGCTGTACCGCCGCCAGCAGAGTCAGACAGATTATTCCAGCGTTGGCCGACTTGATATCCAAACTTCAAGTTGTATGCCCAGTTAAATCCACGCAAACAGCAGCGTGGTAGCGCACCTGCTTGGTTAGTCGGTGCTGGCCATCCAGAGCAATATGCGGCATTGATGTTGCCGTTGTTATCGCCCGACGTATCGTTCATATAATTGCCAGTACCTGTCTGCCAATTCCATACTTGCTTCCATGCACATGCGTTTGAGTAATTGAAATACCAATCCATTGTGGCATTCGGTCCAGTCTCGATGATGCTCCATGCATTTTGAATGCGGAACTTGTTCATCTGATAATCACCCCAGTTTGCTGACCACATTTTACGGTCAGGTTGAGGGGTACCATCGTTCTGGTTCATTACAAGGTCGAATGGGTTCAATACTTGTCTAGTCGACAGTCCATCATCGCGCCAGTTCTGTGCCATCGGAAACATAGCGACGAGAATCCAGCCAGACTGACCATTCTCGTCTAGCGTATCGAGATCACAAAAATTTTGAACAGTACCGCCATTGGGGCTATTTAACCAGAAGAATCCTTTGCCGCGGCCACCAGCCTGCCAGATTTCTACAGCTGAGTTAGCAGCATTTTGCGGCGATGATCCTGGATAGTTGCCAGATAACCAACGCGAACCATTATACTCTTCGACTACGTTAGTGTTGCTATTAAATCGAATCGATCCATTTGATCCTGCACGTTGAGCTGTCGTTCCGATAGGAAGTGTTATCGATCCATTAGATGTAAACGCGACTGTATTTGCAAAGGTAGCAGCGCCAGTAACAGCAACGTTAGCTGCAAACGTAGTGTTGCTCGTGAACGCTGGCGTACCAGACGAGCCGATAAAATCCGATAGCGTTCTAGAATTACTCACAATTAACCTCTATTAGCGATTTCTGCTTGTTGTGCTTGATATGCCGATACGACTTCCGATGTCCATGCTGCAGATGCAATTGCTTGCACATTTGCAGGCATTTCTGATACATCAGAACCAGGAGCAAAGCTCCAGCGATGATATGTTTGGGCGATCTGTTCGCCGTCTTTTAGAATACGAGTAGCTTCACGAACTTGTAATGTGCCGTTCTCTACTACTTCGATTTTGTCTATTACTTTTACTTCTGATAATGCCATTTTGTTTCTCCTTTTAGTGTCCGCCTAGTAAATCCATACTAGGTAATTGTGAAAATCAAGCAACTCTATAGGTCACAGAGCCTATAATATGCGTCCCGTTTTGTAACGCTGCTGGGCTCAAGTAGCTTACGCCCGCTACAGCAGAGTTTGTATATGTAATTACAACACCCGACGATCCAGGATCTATGTAACAACCCACATACGTTGCTGTGGTGGTAAGCAGGCTAGCCCAATACCCCACAGCACCGCTTACCCACGTATATCCATAATTGCTAAATGGAAGGCCGCCTATGAACAGCAATCCAGTACCAGTATGCGTGGACGTGCAATTGAATGAAAAATATGCAGTAACTAGCGAACCGATCTTCACATATGCACCCTTGTTGTTAGTCGCGCTATATGTTCCGGTTCCAGCAGTAGTCGATCCATATGCATATGGCGACCATGTTCCTTTTTCATAATCGTCTAATGTATTCGGATCAGATGTTGTCACTTGTGTATTTGGAAACGCAATACCAACCCCACTAGCAGCTACGTTACCGCCCGCAAGAATAATTGCGCCAGTAGTATTAATGCGCAACTTTTCCGATGCTGCAGTAGTATTGCCAGTGTGGAAAAGAATGTTATGTGCTGTCTGCGTGCCGATAACAAGATCGCCACCATTAGTAAACACATATCCACTACCGGGCGTCATTATGCTATAACCAGCTTGGTTGTAGTTGTTGCTGTTGATACCTACGTCGATGAAGTTCGATGTGTCTGTACCGTCATTTCTTGCAAGGACCAAGTCGGTCGATGCGTTGTTACCTGGGTTTATGTTCTGTGCATTAATTTGCAACCAGCTATTTGCTGAGCTTGCTGCTTGAACCAATGGGTTTGTAAATGTGCCATTAGCTGCACCGATTGTTAGCGGAGCCTTAGGAGCAGTATTACCAATACCAACGCTACCATTAGCAGCGATGATGTTATTATTTGGAAAGTTGACTGTACCAGAGAACGTATCGCCAGAACGACGGATAGCATCAGCCATCGACACTGATCCATATGCAACTGTTTCGATAATTGCGTTTGCAGTAGCGCCTGCTGTCAATACAATCGTTAATCCGTCCGTAGCAGAGAAGTCAGTACCAGCAACGAGCTTGACGCCGTTATAGTATACATCAACATAGCCGACAGTATATCCACCATTAGGTGTAAAGATAGTTTGGCTAGCAGTTGCAGTTATCGTTGTAACTGTTCTGACTGTTTGGCCGAATGGCGGGATGCCCAAATAAGACATTACTGTTGTTCCTCAGCTGGTAATGGTCGATTGCCTTCGGCAACCCACTTTAAGTATTCTTGATAGTCTGTGTTAGCTGGATCAAATGGAATATGTGCACCATCCGACGTGCGGTACACGTAATTTATTTGCTGAGTAATTGGATTTTGTATGAGCTGATACATTTATAGCTCCGCATTTGCAGTGTAGTTTCCAGACAATAAGTACGAAGCCCAAGCCGTCATGCCTGTCGATCCTATAAACACAGACAGGCATGTAGAGCTAGGAGAGTTTACAGTCGTGCTTGTGCTTGCGCCCCAACCTGCACCCTTATATACGTCCCAGACGCCAGTAGCACCATTCACACCATAGAATGCTACCGTCGGAACAGAACGCATCTGAACAGGATATGTCAATACTATACCATATGAGTTGGTTGCATTGTATGCAGTAAACGTGCCGTTGATGCCTGCGGCAGCGCCGTTCGCAGGTGCCGTTCCAGGCTCAAAAGATTTAATGAAGTATCGTTGGCATAGCTGCAACTCGGCGCTATATGGACGATAGTCGAATGCTGTAGCTGTCGAACCTTTTTCAAACTGCACACCAGTAATTTGCCATGTGGCGCCAGATGTAGCAAACAAGTTAACACCTTGTGTGGAAGCATATTGGTTAGCTGAGGCGTTCGTGTTCCATGTCCCTGCCGTTCCAGTCGCATATCCGGCGCTTAGCAACGTATAGAATTCAACACGAGCGGCCGCTCCAATCGTCACGCTAGTCGGAGCAGTGGACGTGTTGCCAGGTATGTTTATAATGACCTGAGTCCAAGTATTGGAAGCCGCTATCGTATATGTGAACGGATATGTCTTTTCGCCAGGTGTGCCGCCTGTCAGAATGAAACTGGCAGAAAACGTACCTGTGACGCTCGACTTGACCCAAAAGCTCAATACTGCCGAAGCTGCTTGTGCTGTACCATAAGCGAGATCAGCAAAGTTGTATCCTTCGATTTGCTGACACAGTCCATAGTAGTGTCCTGTTGCTGTCGGTGCCGCTTGCGTTGCAGTTACGGTTTGTTTTAATGAGTAAGTGAATCCAGCTGGAGCATCTTGGACTTGTGACCATGTGGCTGCTGCTGTTGAGTTGGTCGATTCGATATAAAATCTATCAGCCAAATATACGCTACCAAAAGAAAGTCCTGTCTGTGGAAAATTTGTTCCACGTTGCCATATATTCATCGCACCATTGATGATGCGGTTCTTAAAGCCGAAGCCAGACGCCGCAGTGACCTGCGCTGTTCCATCATTGAATGTTAGACCGTTGGATCCGTCGACTACTACGCTCATTTGTTAGCTCTTTGTTTTTGTATTATTTATTCGATCGCAGCTAGCTGTTCTTCGGTAGGTCTAGCTAGAGTATGATGTTCCCACTTAGCAATATAGTCGCCTCGTCCGTCACTGGCATTCTCTAATGAGATAGTACCGCGAGGTGCAAACTCTGCATCCGTCAATTCTGGATAAATTGTTTTGATTTTTTCGTATAGTGACATCATGCTGCCCTAACCATGAACCCCTGTAAAGAGGTGTAAATTTGACTTCCGTAGATGGTATTCGGACTTGTGCCGCCGACCACATATGCCCAGACTTCGATATAGTCAGTCGATCCGTTCAAGTATACCAATCCAAAAAATGGGTTCGACGTTCCAGCTTGTGGAACCAAAATTACTCTATGAGACGCGCCAGTTTTTCGAATATCAGCATATGTATATGATGCGGACGAATTACATTCCCACATGCCTTGAATTTGATAATACCCAGCAACTTGTGGTTGAAATCTATAGTTGGTCGCAGAATCGAATGCGTTGTGGGTATCAAATTCCTCAGCATTCCAAGCAATCTTGGTCCAAGTATTTGTAGAAATTGACTGGTTGCCTGAGAGATACGCGCAAAACGCGGGGCCATTACCAGCTATATTGGGAGCTAGATCTGCCTGCTGTATAGATGCATCTGTTAGGCCACCAACTGCCAATCCAGATATCGTGCCACCGCCGTCAAGAATTAATGCCATATATTAAACCTTCGGATACTTGTCTTTGACTGCTTGAATTTTAGCAGCCATTTCGGCAGGGAATACGCCAGCATGAAATAATGCATCGAGCTGTTCGCCGATCGACGGATACTCTTGTTCTCGAAGTTCCTTATACTCATTAGGATCTTGCCACTGGTCGACCGATGCATTATCATATTCGATAACATTATTGTTTATATCGAAAGCAACCTCTCCTGAAACTCTAACGACGTCAGGATACAATGCCAAGATAGCTTTTTGTTTTTGTTCTAACGTCATCCTGCAATCTCCATCATTGTAATATACGTTACACCATAGTTATTATTGTTATAATCTGCATTGAATATTACCGACCCCCCAGCACCCGCAGTCATCCACTGTAGGCCATACGTGACCGGAGAAGTGGTAGCAGGGGAATCCAACCACGTAATAGTAACGCAGCCAGAGACACCACCCCCTGTAGGATGATAGAAGTCAGATACTGCGCCAGAAAACGCAGCACCACCTCTACTCAGGCGGTAGTTCGGATTCATACCAGCAGACTGATGTCTGGGCATGGTGTTGACTATAACTAAGATTTTACTCGATGTACTCGTAGGCGTAATTGTCCCTACATAGCCGGTGTCGACCCACGACGCGGACGACACAGTTGTAGTCGTCGAGTTGGCCGATTGCACCACTTGTAGTATGCCCCCAGTATAAATTGCTTTCTTACCAGCTTCAAAATACATGCCGGTGCTATTGACGTTAGCGATAACAGTATTGCCAACAGACATCGTAATGTTGTTGTTACTATCGTTGCCTACTGCTCCATTGAGTGTTGTAGATGATATTAACATTAGAGGATCACCAATCTTTGTCCAGGAGGTACTGTTACTGAAGCGCCGTTAGCAATGACTAGCGGACCAACAGTCAGACCGTTCTTACCAGTAGTTAGTGTGTATGGTGCTGTTACTGTTGGGCTAAATTCGTGAATTGCGCCGTTAGCTTGATTCACCGGAGCTGTGGTTACGCTTGTTGTGCGACCCTTAGCGTCAACAGTAATAACCGGTATGACGGTCGTATTGCCATATGTTCCAGCAGTGACGCCGCTATCAGATAGCTTTGCTGTCGTTACTGCGTTTGCTATAATTGAGTTAGCTGTTACCGAGTTGTCAGTAGGAGCCAGGATGCCAATTACACCAGCACTGTAATTAACATAGATGTTATTTGCACCGGCTGTTGGAGCGCCAGAAAACGTAAGCGTTTGTCCGCTCACGGAGTAGCTGCCATCAAATGGATTTTGTTGGACGTTGTTAACAACAACTTCAATATCGCGTGTATTATATACGGTGCGCGATAGTGTAAACTGAGTATTCGACCCGTTACCGTTAAATACGTCTGATGCAGACGCTTGGTTGGTTAATGCGCCAGAAGCGCCGATCCATGCCATTAGACACCTACCGCTGCACTAGTTACAAAGTCTGCACTCGATGCTGCGCTCGAAACGCATTTCAGCACATCGCCTGTAACCAAGAAGTGTTTAACGTCTCCGCCAATCAAGGCGAGAGCGCCTCCGACCGGAATCGTTACGCCCTTGATTAGGTAGTAGTTCGTTGCGCTGCGCGTGATATACACATCGACTGTGATTGCTGCGCCAGATATGTTTGCGACTTGGCAGCCTACCAAAGCAGTCGTTGCAGATGCCGTAACGATAGTAGCCGGCGTTGTACCGACTGCTGAATTAAGATAACTGGTTTGTGTAGAAGCCATTGCTTATCCGTAAATGATTGCGTTGAGGAACGCTGAACCTGCAGGATCAACTTGCAAATTCGTTTGTGTTTGTGAGACGTTAGCTACTGAGATTACGTTTGCAGTAACTGTCCCTGTTGTATTTAGACTGCCTACGTTTGCCTGTCCTGTGACAGTTAGTGTGCTGTTTGCGACCAGATTACCGACAACCAAGTCTGCCATTTGAATGCCTGTAGATGTATTTGCAACATCTACGTTATTGTTCGCGTAGAACTCTGGTTGATAGTTCTGGAACAGATAATACTTCTTCGTAGTTGCAGATCTGATTAGACCTGTATGTCCATTTGCTCCAGCTCCAGCGTTGTAGTGAGCTGCAAATCCGATATCGAGAGAGTCGCTGACTTCGTTATTCGAAGCAAGGTATAGCAACGAATCGGTAACGTTAATCGAGGTCGTATTGATCGAAATTGTGTTGCCGTTGACAACCAAGTTTCCAGTGATTGTCGCGCTACCGTTCAATAGCATTGAGCCAGAGAACGTAGGGTTGGCTAGCGGTGCGAATGTCGAATTGACATATGTGTTTGATGCAGCATAGGCGATTGCATTAGCGTATGCTGCAGCAGCGTTGCCAGAATATGCGATTGCATTAGCGTATGCAGTTGCTGCCTTAGTATCCGCATAAGCAGTTGCATTAGAATATGCGGTTGCAGCTTTAGATGTAGCGTCTGCTGCAGCAGTTGATACGGCATTTGAGTATGCGGTCGCAGGAGCTGTATTTACTGCATAGTATGATGCAGGCTGTCCAGCAAGATATGTTGCGCTATTTGCAAGATAAGCTGTACCAGTGTAAACAGAAGAGTTTACAGAGTTTGAGCCAAGCAGAATTGTGTTGACGGATAGGTTCGATTGCCCTTGATAGGTACCAAGGTCATTCCTATAGACAAGAACGTCGTTATTAGACGAGCTGCCTTGTTTGAGTTTCTCTATCCGTAACTTAGACATCTATTATGCTTCTGGTTGTGATTCCTGTTGCTCAGCAGCTTGCAATTGAGGTTGAGCTTGTTGGCGGATCGAGTCGATGATCGGTGCCACAGTCTCAAACGTTTGCTTGCCAAGAGCAGCAAGAATAATATTGGTTTGATCTAGCGTAAAAACAAAATTCAAGTTCATAATATCTCCATAATGTGAGGTTGATAACAGAAGGTATTTATGACAGCAAAATACTACCCTACCATGTATCCCCACATATATGTGTGCCCTGCGTATATGTTTACAGCAGGAGCACCAATACGTAATCTCAAATCAACATAATCGCCGGCATTGAGCTTAACTAGCAATTCGCCTCTCGTTTGGTTGTCGCCACCAGTAACTGCACCACTGTACATAATGAGCGAATCTCCCGAACTTAGCTGACCGCCGTTTACGTTGAATGCATATGATTGCGTGCCTTGCCCGCTACCATTCCATACATATATCGCCGCAGCGAACAAATACGTTCCGGCCACTGGCGCTGTAAATCTATACGATGTATTGTTCCAAAACCCACCAAGATTAAACCCATTACCATCAGTAAGCGGAATGATCGCCCCATTCGAGAATGAAGTCGTTGATGATCCTGAAACACGAAATGATGGTTGGTATGGCATGGTTACATAACCAAGAGAATTGATGCGCATACGCTCCGTTTGCGCTCCACCATCAGTGCGCGTCTTAAACACCATGGATGCACCATACGAACCACTAGTAGCATTTTCTTTATATGCTTCTATGGAGGCGAAGCTTGTAATTCCTCCGCCAGAATTATATACTCCACCCATATTAATAGCACCACCAGTTCCCACTGCAAGGGCGGTGCTGTCGACTGCTAGCATCTGCCCTACTGGAATTCCTGACGACAATGTTTTTGCAGATTTTACTGAAAACTTTGCCGATTCGACCTGAACAGTATCTCCTACAAAGAAGTTGCCAGAACTGTCGATACGCATGCGTTCAGACGCACTTGTAGTATTACCAGTATGGAATAGGATATTATGAGCAGTCTGTGTACCGAGTACTAGGTCGCCGCCGTTGGTGAACAAGTATCCACTGCTTGGCGTCATGATGCTGTATGCAGCCTGAGCATATGTGTTGCTATTGATGCCCATATCGATATAGCCAACGCTATCGTTACCATCCGATCGAGCAAGGATCAAGTCTGTTGACGCGTTATTGCCGTTGCTCTTATTTTGAGCGTTAATCTGCAGCCAGCTATTTGCACTACTTGCAGCCTGAACTAGTGGATTCGTAAACGTACCATTCGCAGCACCAATCGTTAGCGGCGCGTTAGGAGCTGTGTTGCCGATACCGACGTTAGTATTAGCTCCGCTCCAGAATACGACGTTTGCGTTACTCAACATAGATGGTGTAACAGATCCATCAACTGGCACTAGCGTTGAACTCTTGATACCAAGATGAAGAACTAGAATGTTATTTGTTCCAGTAGGAGGAGCGCCAGTAAACGTCAGCGTAGTGCCGCTTACCGTATAAGCAACACTTGGTGTTTGATATAGGCCACTAATATACACAGCGATAGACGCAGCAGATGCTGGCGCCAACGAAAGTGTATATGCGACCGTCGTACCATCACCACTGAAGGTGTTGGTTTGATAGTTTGTTGATACTAATGGATTTCCGATTAATGACATGCCGAAATTATCCTTGTTGGTTTCTTGTTGCGTCGCGGATAGCAGCTTCTGCGTTTAGCTGTGCAATTGTTTTTACCCAATTGTGCGCTAATGCTAATTCGATGATTGCTTCTTCAGATTGTGGGATTTGAATTCCTAGATCTAAGCACTTCGGAACGGCAATAGATAGGATTTGCTTCGTTGCTGCTTTTACATACGCTTCGACGACACCGCTGACCCACTGCTGCTGGTCAAGCATCATCACAGCAAGTGCTTTGTTTTGTGTTTCAGTGACCGATACAGTATATGTGATCATATTATTATCCCAGAAGCCATACTGCAATAGATGCGCCGTGCGCAGTGGCGTTTGCAACGCCATTTAGTCCTACGCGGACTTGTGTGCCGGCAGTGAGATATCTCATCGATATGGTGCCGTCGTTTTGGTATTCGTGGTGCATCTCAATAATCTCTTCATATGATCCGTTGAAGGAAAGGATGTAGATATATCGGCCGAGCACCGACGTTCCACCAAGCGATGTGTCGATTGCAAAGTTAGTTTCGATGGCATATACACCATCTACAGGAGCTGTAAATATTCCAGTCGATGTATCGAAGAAAGATGCACCGCCTGAGTTCTGTGCCCTCAGTGTCCACGTTACGAACGGGTATGTGGCAGGCGAAGCAATGTATGCAGTGCCACCAGTGTTATGAGCAGTTGCGCTAAAGAACGTTTGCATTGGCTTGCGTACGCGTCCTGCACCATCCCAAATCATCGATGTAAATTGTTCACCAACACCATTATCGTTCAGCATTCTCACGCGAAGAATACCATTAGTTGTCGAGTTACCACCATCCGCTAAGATGTTCCATTTGCGATGGTTTGCTGGTGAGTCTGTTTGTTCAATGATGAATTCTGCAGCGCCTGCAGCGCCGATGTGAATATGACGAATTGGGGTAACACCACCAACGCCAACAAAGCCACCAACAACGGCAGTATTACTCATGTTGAGGCCGCTATTGATAGTTACGTTAGCAGCGAACGTTACGTTGCCGTTCGCTGCAATTGTTACACTATTAGCAGTGCTATTTGCAATTCTTACGCTACCAGTCGAATCGATCGACACAGAACCGCCTGCAGATGTAATCTTGCTTGCACCAGTTGAGTCTTGCCCAATTACGCTTGGATCTAATTTTGTTAATGCCATAGATTAGACTTCGTTCCATTGTTGTGTTTGCTCATCCCACGCATATCTTTGCCCATCTTGAGGTTTGTCGATTGGCGGGTTCCACATACACGTGTCGTCATCGAGCGTCCAGCTTGGATATGGTTGAGGGGGAATGAATGCATCCTTTAATTTGTCGTATGTATATCCTACTCCAGCAAAGTTCTTGCGAAGAGGCGTCCCTCCGTGGATGTGGATACCCCCTCTTGTATTATAGGATGTCTGTATCCATTCGCCAGGAGAAGTGTCTATGAACGAATCGAAAAACTCTGGCTCTGCTACGATTACCTGAACTACAGTGTTGTCGACTACTTTTGCAAAATGTCCCATTATTTTACCTCTTATACAGCGTATGTGATGATAACAATGCCGGACCCACCATAACCACCTACGTTGTTGCCACGAGGGTCTGTGCTACCAGCACCATCGCCGCCGCTGCCTCTATTTGCGGTACCGTCATTGCCACCAGTAGTCCATCCATCACCACCACCCTTGCCGCCTGCGGCATATGTTGTTGTAGTGCCAGATATCGAGCTCGTAATTCCGCTACCACCGTTCGCATAACCAGTGGTGCTGCTTATACCATCGCTGCCAGCACCACCAGCTCCGCCACCACCACCGCCAGTTGAGGATGTTCCATAGGCATCCGAACGGCCAGCACCGCCAGCATATCCCTGTCCAGATGTTCCAGATCCGCCAGCAAGATAACCACCAGAATACCCCGAGCCGCCGCCACCCGATCCGCCAGAAGCACCAGATCCGCCATTATAATTGCCACCGCCGCCACCGCCAATTGCAGTCAATCCGAACGCCGTTGTGTTTGATCCACTTGGCGCAATACCACCACCCGACGTCGAAGATGCTGCACCAGCCCCGATTACGATATTGTATACGCCTGGGACTAAACTTACGGTTTGTTGAATTACTCCGCCGGCGCCACCGCCACCACCAACGTCCCACCCACCAGCACCAGCACCTCCGACCATTAAAACGGTCGCGGATCTTGATCCTGATGTTACGGTAAGCGTGCCGCTCGATGTGAATGTGTGGACGTTATTGCCGCCATTAGTAGTGATTGTTCCGCCAGTCGCTGTGATATCATTCGTACCATACCATGTCGTTCCATCTGCATATTCGAGCACACCTCGTTGGGAGTTGAAGCGAAAGCCACCCGCATTAGCTGACGGTCTGTTGCTTGTATTGCCAACTGGTATTATAAACACACTTGTATTGGACATCACAAGATTGCCACTATAGTTAAGTGGGCTTGCGAACGAATTAGCGTTTAATTTATCGATTGCCATATATTTTATTACTGGGTTGTGCGGTATGTAGCAGCGAATACCAAGTATCCAGACGTCCAACTTTCATTAATTTCACTCTGCGTTCGCGAGTTTCCTGATGGTAGGAAAGATATCCCTGTCAGCGTAGCTCCGAAGCTCAATCCCGTGGCGACACTGGTCGCAAACGCATTGTTGTATGTGACGCTTCCGCCGAGTGTGCTCCAGATGGCAGCAGAATTGTCTGCTGGAAAAGGAAGCCCACTGATTAAATTATACCCAGCACCAGCCGCCGACACCGACGCTACGTGTAGGTTTACTGATATATGAACCAGGCGACCCACTTTAATATAGGTACCTTGCAGTACGTCTGTTGTGAGTGTCGGAGCAGTAGTGGCGCGAGTGACTACCGGCGTCCAAGTGCCTTCTTCATAATCATCTAATGTGTTTGCATCCGAGGATGCGTTTTGTGTGACTGGAAATTTGAGTTGTCCTAAAGGTAAGGACACTACACCAGTAGACAATATCGAGAGCGGATTTGTATCGAGAGCGGATCCGTTAGACACACGGAAGTTGATGTTTCTGCCAACCGTATTGTGGTCGACGTAACTATCACCAGCAGACTTGAAGCGGAGGTTATTTTCAGCAAGTATCGATCCAGCTGCGCCAACTGTCTGATTGCCTGCTATTGTCTGGTTGCCTGCAACTGCATGGTTGCTGCTGCTATCCCAACTTGGTGCGCCTGTAGACAGCTTTGCAGGCGTAACAGCACCATCAACTAAAGTAGTAGTTGTGACTGATCCTGAAATGGGAACAACGCTCGTTGCAGTAAAATTCTTGTAGACTACAACTACGTTATTAGAACCAGCAGAAGGTGCTGATGTAAATGTAATTGTGTTTGCTGATACGTTATATCCTACGCCGGGTCTTTGCCATACGTTTTCGACATACACATCGACGTCGAAGTTTGTATTGATCGTTCTCGTTAGACCAAACGCAGTATTAGAAGCGTTGCCATTAAACTGATCAACGCCCCCTGTAAATGATTGTTGTGTTAAGCTATTTCCGATGTAGCTCATTATGTCGTCTCGAGATAAGAAACAGTTGCATCAATCGCAGAAGCAGCACCTGATACTACCTTCAATACATCAGCTGCCTGGAGAACCAATTTCTGATCTCCACCAACAGGAACCAATGCACCACCTTGTGGGACAGTAGCTCCCTTCAAGATGTAGTAATCGACAGCACTTCTTGTGAAGTATAGATCTACAGTAACAGGATTCGATGTGATGTTGCAAAGGTTCCAACCAATCACCGTAGTGGTAGTTAGCGACGGAACAGTGTATACAGAGTTAGCACTCGTACCAACAGATTTTGCGACAGATGATTTGAATGTAGAAGCCATGTTTTATTTATCCTAGGGCAATAGCCATCGCTATCGGATCGATGTATGTTGTTTGTTGTGATCCATCATTAAATTGAATCGTATTAGCTGACAGCAATCCTGTATTAGCACGCAAGCTACCAGTGATCGTCGTATTGCCAGCAGCAAGTGTGTTGTTTGCGGTAAAGTTGCCGACAACGAGATCCGCCATCTGAATACCGGTCGACGTATTCGCTACGTCGATATTATTGTTAGCATAGAACTCTGGCTGATAGTTTTGAAATAGGTAGTACTTTTTCGTAGTTGCTGAACGAATCAATCCAGTGTGGCCGTTAGCGCCAGCGCCTGCATTATAATGAGCAGCAAAACCAATATCTAACGAATCGCTGATTTCATTATTCGAAGCAAGATATAGCAACGAATCTGTGACGTTGATTTGTGATGTGTTGACTGTGATGGTCGTACCGTTGACAACTAAGTTACCGCCAATTGTCGTTTGTCCGCCAACTTGCAACGTGCCTGTGACGTTGGCGAACCCTGTAATAGTTGTATTACCAGCAGCAATTGCGCCCGTGAAAGTTGCACCAGCAAGAGGAGCGAATGTTGAGTTAACGTATGTGTTTGATGCTGCGTATGCGACTGCGTTTGAGTATGCAGTAGCAGCCTTTGTGTCTGCATAGCTGACAGCGTTTGTATATGCTGATGCTGCAAGCGTTGCTGCATTCGAATATGCATTCGATGCCATGTTCTGAGCAGTTACTGCAGTGTCGTATGCAACCTTGACAGAGTTAACAGAAGCTGCGATGTTGGTGCTCGTATTGGCATACGAATCGAGGATTCTAACAACACCAGAGACAGTTGAGTTGGCAGCAACAATCAGCGATGTAGCATTCGACGACGTCCATGAGTTGGAGACGTTACTCCACGTCAACACGTAGTTATTAGAAGCACTTTCAGCTTTTAATTGTTTTAAGTTTATCTGGAGTGTCATGCTTGGTATTTATTATTGTTGTGGAGGAGTTGGCCACTCGATGTTCTGCGGAAACCCGCTCTGTGTAGTAATATCACGCAATGCCTGTCTATACGGAGCCCATGCCGACGACACTGCATCAGGAACATCCTTACCTTGTGTCCAGTCGCAATCCGATAGTAGTTTATTGCGCTTTGCACGCATGGTAATGATCGCGACTCGGACCGATACCGACTCCTCATAGTCGGCTGTCGGCATCCAAGCAGTAGTGTGGTCGTTATTGACAACTAATATAGTATTTGCTGGTTGAGCCATGGTGGGCTCAGTTACAGAAATATAACCTGCGGCTGTAAGTTGTTCAGATGTGGCGTTGGGCCACATCATACTTGCTCGAACCACATCGCCGTGTAGTATGCTCGCCGTCGGAAATGCGGTCACATTAGATTGAATGTATAATTCCATTTTTAAATTCCAAAGTAGAAGCCAGAATAACCAAACGAACCATTATATCCAGACAGGGTCCCCATCAGGCCTCCCATCGACCAGATCGAACCAGGAACTCTAACCATCAGCTGTTGTAGTGTCGTATTATAGTAAATGACGACACCAGGTGCAGGCGTGAATGTAGATAGATCGCCACCACCCATCAAATAAACTGTACCATAGAAGTAATCCGGCTGGCTTATATAAGCGCCGTAGTTCATCTGCGGCATATTGCTAATAAAGAAGTCACCTCCCATAGCCGATCCACCACTTCCAGAGAACCAACATTGCATCATCGCGGGGTTTGTGCTGCTGGCTAAACCATAGCCAACCACCGCCATCGTGCCGTTTCCGCCATTCGACATGTTGGTTGAGATGTGGAGAGTGGCGCCCGATTGAATGCTGGATGATGAATACCACGGATACACCATTCCATTAGGACCATAGGCGCCAGAATAGGGACCGTTTATTGTGTTGAATGGCGGAAGTCCTGGTCCCCCGACCATAGCAGTTGATTCGTTAAGTGGCATCGGTTGTATCAGCCACTGCGCCGTAGCTGGTATAGTAACTGTCGCATCGCCCATACTATACGATATCGCAGTAGGTCCTGCGTTAGCAAAGAAGGGCGTTCCACCACCACCAATGCCACCAGAACTACCGCCACCTGTGGAACTGATCGTAATAGTCTTCATCATCGTGTCGGCACTCAATGTTATATTGCTGCCAGCAACAAGCTCAAACATGTCGGGGCCCATTGCAGTCAACGACTGCCCAGCGATCTTTACGCTCGTAAATGCTGATGACAAACCGCCTGTTGGTGTGTATTGTGTGCTAGTAACTGAGACAACGCGACCATATGAGTCAATCGACATTTGTGGTACGTTAATGTATGACGTACCATCAGTACCCCCATAAATGCCAGGCACTACCGACGTCGGGGCTAAAGCGACTGTGGTAGCAGTGCCGCCGTTGAATGTATTATTAACATTAAACAGGTATGTGACGCCACTTCCGGTCACATAGTTGGCATTGGTTTCATATGGTGCGCCGATAACGGCATAGTTGCCGGACATGCTTAAAGCTCGAGCAAACTTATCAGAAGCACCCTGCTCTCCAGCAGAGTTTGGTGAAAATATTGTTTTCTTTAACTTACCGTCTGCCAAGTCGAACATATAGGATATGCCTGGAAGAGGCCACCCTTGTCCGCCTGCATTATCGTTGGGTTCTCCTACTAATAAGTTATTTCCAGACACCGACACTGCAGTACCAAAATCCTGGCCAGCATTAACTATCGGGCTAGGCGAGTTTAGCTTATATACTAATGCTCCAGACGAAGCATCAAACACATACACTGCACCTACACCTTGCTTTGATGCTTGTCCAGGTCGCACGCTGCCCTTTGCCCCAGGAGCACCTGCGATCACATATACTCCGTTAGTGGCAACCGAATACCCCATATTTGATTGCGTGTATAGGATCGGGTCAGGAACAGCTATAGCAAACCCATAGCTTGTATAATTAGACGACGTAATGTTAACAGTTGACCCTGGGTACGCTGGGAAACTGCCTATATTAAATACATATACAGCACCATCGACCGACTGTGTGCTGTTGCCTTCGTTAAACGCTCCGACGACCAGAGTGTTTCCGCTGATACCCACCGACCAACCAAAATAGTCACCGGAAGGGTTACTATATGCGCTGGGATCGGTAATCATGTATTTCAGAGTACCTGTTATCGAATATAGATATACGACGCCCGCATTACTATATCCAGATACTCTAGTATTCCAACACCCAACAACAATATACGATGATGATATTGCTAGTGCGTTGCCGAAGTAATAGCTGTTAGATTGTGGATTAGTAAGTGTATTGGTCGCAGACGTAATTGAAACCAATGAACCCGTATACGTAGGCCACGTCGACATATCGAACACAAACACGCGGCCAGTGCTACCGCTATATGCCGTCTCGGACACTACAATAATATTATTGCTGTTGATTGCGACTTTTGCGCCCAATGAGATTGTACCAGTAATCCCAATACGATACTGCATTACGCCAGTAGAGTTCAGATATACATACACATAACCCGTTCCACCGTTAGCACCAGAAGCAGCCACAACAGAGTAGGTGCCATTTGTGGCCACCGACATCCCCATGTACTCCGACGTATTACTATCCGTTGGTAGCCATGTTGCTAACTTATCACCATCTTGCGTAGACAGTCCGTTACCGATGGTTAGTGCGTTTGTTGTAGACCCGCTGCCACCCCCACCGCCACCGCTAGCTGCATTGGCCCAATATACGTTTCCTGTACCGCCGGACGTCAGCACTTGGCCAGCAGTTCCTTGTCCTCCGTTGGCAACAACGGTGCCACCAACTCGTAGTGAGGACGACGTCATGCTACTATTGACAGTACTGTTGCCAACAAATACAGCCGTTGTATTGACGTATGCAGCAGCACCAACGGAAACGACCATGTTGTTAACAACAGTATTACCAGTTGTGATCCCCGCAAAGGCGACGTTTGCAGTTTGCGTCAGCGTTTGTGTTGCCGCTGCGTTAGTAAAGTTGGTTGCTAACTGGGCAGCAATTGTACGTGTTCTAATTCCCATTATCGAATAAACCTAATTCTAATTTCAGCCGATGCAATCGGAGCTGAAGAAAATGTAATAGTAGTACCAGAAACTGTATAGTCTTCGTCTGGATGGAAGTATGTACCATCAACGAATACCAGAATATTATCAGAAAATGTGCTGGAGCTCAACGTAAAGATCGTGTTCGATCCATTACCAGTTAGCGATTGTTTCGTTACCGCCGTCGCAGCGATAGTTACCGTAGATGTAGATGCATTCGCAGATAATGATACACCCGAACCAGCTGCTAGATTAAGGACAGCGTCCGATGTTGGAGCAGTTACTGTTACGCCATTTGCGACTACGCTCTTATAAGAAGCGCCTATTGCTCCTGACAATCTTAACGATTGGATCGATGCACCGCTCGGTGGAGCATCGACAAACGTCAGCGTTAAATCTGTTACGCTATAATCCGTCGTATAGCGTTGGAGCATACCGTTGATTGTCACAAAGCTAGTCGTACTATTCGCTGTGGCTGTCAACGTAAATGCAGTAGTTGTACCATCGCCAGTAAATGTATCCGAGCTCGTAATCGCTGCTGAAGGTAGAGCAGTTGCTGCGCTATCAACATGATATACCAATATGCTTTCGCCGCTCAGAGGTGCAGTTGTGAATGTAAGAGCAGTACCACTAATCGAGAAGTCAGTCGAAGGATCCTGCAGCAAACCATCCAAGTAGACTGTTGCTGTGCTAGTATTGGCAGTTCTGGATAGTGTATATCCTGTATTGCTTCCGTTACCAGTAAAGCTATCAATTGCTCCATATTGCGAGAAGCGATAGATCGCCGCACCAGATATATGAAGGACTTCAATTGCTTCGTTGTTTACTGGAGCAGTCGTAAATGTCAGTGTTGTGCCAGATACGTCATAATCTTCGTTATGGAATTGTACCAAGCCTTCAACGAGAACCAGGATTGTATTCGACGTTGCCGTTTGCGACAGCGTGAATGCTGTATTTGATCCGTTGCCAAGGAAATTATCACGCGCCGATATAAACGCATTGCCGACGTTGTTACCAAGCGCACCGCCACCACCACTTGCAGTCGAAGTAAATGTGATTGCGCCACTCGTAGCATTAGTCGTAATCGACATATTGCTACCAGCAACAAGCGTCAATGTGTCATTTGCTTGATCTGCAACTACGTTTGCTTGGCCAGCTACGATGAACGTACCGAAACTGTTACTGCTTCCACCACCTCCAGTGATACTAGAACCATCAAGTGTGATTACTGTACCATTCGAGCTAACATTGAGGCCACCAGCACCAATGATTTTAACTGTATTCGTCGATGAATCAGAACCAGTTAAAACGATGTTAGCCGATGCTGTGTTTGCTGCTGTCGATAATGTGTATGTTGTATTAAGATCAGTCAGCGATACTGTCGACCAATATACATTGCCGCTTGCACCACCAGACATCAACACTTGACCAGATGTGCCTACACCACCATTAGCAGTAATCCGTGTGTTGCCAAACGCTACTGTGTTAGCGAAAGTTACAGATCCAGTAAACGTTGCACCTGCAAGAGGAGCAAACGTCGAATTGACATATGAATTGGAAGCAGCGTATGCAATTGCATTCGAATATGCATTTGCTGCCTTATTGGTAGCGTCTGTTGCTGCTGTAGATACAGCATTCGAATAAGCCGTAGCAGCCTTCGAAGTAGCATCGGCCGATGCAGTCGATACTGCGTTTGAGTAAGCAGTCGCTGCCTTGCTAGATGCATCAGATGCTGCAGCACTTACAGCAGAATTGTACGCATCTGTTGCTAGTATTGTCGCATCTGTTGCTGCTGTAGATACGGCATTTGAATATGCTGTAGCAGCTATCGAAGCAGCATAGCTTATAGCGTTGGAGTATGCGTTGGCTGCTTTATTGGTAGCGTCTGTTGCTGCTGTAGATACAGCGTTCGAGTATGCGGCAGCAGCCTTTGTATCAGCGTACGAGGTTGCATTCGAGTAAGCAGCACTTGCTGCAGCAGTAGCAAAACTTACAGCATTGCTATAAGCATTAGATGCCTTGTCTGTCGCATCAGCTGATGCTGTCGACACTGCGTTCGAATAAGCCGCTGCAGCCTTTGTATCTGCATATGAAGCTGCATTAGAATACGCTGTAGCTGCTACTGTATCCGTATAGCTCGTTGCATTTGCATAAGATGTTGCAGCAACAGTATCAGCATAAGATGTAGCGTTAGCATATGATGTAGCTGCTACCGTGTCTGCATAACTCGTCGCATTAGAATATGCAGCAGCGGCTTTTGTATCCGTATAGCTTACTGCGTTGGAATATGCATTTGCAGCCTTAGCATCAGCATAGCTTGCAGCATTGGCGTATGCAGCATCAACATCCGTGTTGCTCGCGATCTTGAAGTAAGTAGAGCCGTCGTTAGTAAATGTCCAAGCATCTACCGATTCATCCCACAACAAAGCTACATTAGAGGATGTTCCTCTGTTGATAGAGACGCCAGCATTTTCTGATGGAGTGCCTGTTAAATCAGCATTGAGCGAAATGATATTGTCGCCAATGTTTAGCTCTGTCGTATTAATGTACGTTGTTGTACCAGAAACAACTAGGTTACCAGAAACAATTACATCGTTGGAAAACGTACCGACACCAGTCACAAGTAACGTATTCGATACTGCAAATGTATTGACTGTATTGACGGTAGCTTTATAGACCGAACCGTCGCCAGCAGTAATAGCAAGCGTGTTGTTCGATGATGTGTATGAGAATCCAGTAATGCCAGCTACCGCATTCGTTGTTGCAGCCGTTACACGACCCTTACTATCGATCGTGAGTACTGGGATTACAGAGCTGTTACCATATGTGCCTGGCGTAACAGCTGTATTAGCAAGTGTGATGTTGATCGCGCCATTTGCAAGATCAACAAATGTATTTGTACCAGTCGCATCGCCTGTGATGTCGATTTTGAGATCTGGTTTTGTTGTGATGTAGCTCCATTCCAAGTTACCAGCAAGCGTGGTAGCTGAAATATTAGCAAATGCACCATCTCTGAAAGAGACGTTAGCTGTTGTATTTAGACTTTGGCCAAAAACATCAATGACGGTGTTTGACCCGTCCTTTGTAAAGAACCGATTGTCTGTAAAGTTAATAGCAAGCTGTCCAACTTCAATATCTGAAGCTGATGGGACGCGCCCAGCAACGCTGCTACGTTTGATTTGTACTTTTGTTCCAGCCATGTCTCTATCTAGAGTTAAAGGCCACTATAGAGCAGCCCGTATATTAATGTATTATTTAGGTTGTCACAAATCCATCAGAATGTACCACAGTCTATTGATCCGAATGTTGGGACTCCTCCAATAATCTGCAGTACTTCGCCCTCAGCGCCAGCAGCAGTTACCAATAAGCCATCCGTACCATTGCCATAAAGAACGCCATTAACCGTGAATGTAGATCTACCTGTACCGCCGTTCGGAACTGTGAGATCGTTCGTCAGTGTTATGGCAGTTGCAGTAATATTGCCCGAAATTGCAACATCACCAATAACATTTGCAAAACCAGCGATCGTCGTATTGCCGGCACTCACCGCGCCAGATACATTCGCAAATCCTGCGATCGTAGTATTTCCTACAGATAGCGATCCAGACAATACAGTATTGCCTGCTGCAATTGTTGTTGCTGCCAAGCTACCAGTAATCGTTGTGTTGCCAGAAGCTAGCGTACCACTGATAGTTGTATTACCAGTGGAGAGTGTCGTAGATTGCAACGAACCAACGACATTAGCATATCCGGTGATCGTAGAGTTACCAGAAACGAGTGTCTGCGTTTGTAGTTGTGATGTTACATTTGCCCAACCTGCTACTGTTGTGTTGCCAGCACCAAGCGTTCCAGCAATTGTTGTGTTACCTGTCGACAACGTCAACGATTGGAGCGACGAAGTTACGTTAGCAAAACCAGTAATTGTTGTATTACCGGCAGCAAGCGTCGACGAGATGTTTGCAAAGCCAACAATCGTTGTGTTTCCAGAATCGAGCGTGCCGACCACATTAGCGAATCCGCTAATTGTAGTATTGCCGGCTGCAACGATACGGAACGTACCGGTATTTGCTTGGAAGTCGGCGATTCTGAACGTGTTGTTTGATGTATCGATGTATGCGCCATCTGGTTCAGGCTCATATTGATCGAAGACTTTCCACACTCCATCTGTGGCATCACGGAAGAAACCAGCATGACGATATGTACCGTCGTTATAGTTACCAGTAATACCCAAATCAGGATTAGCAATTGCACTACCTTCGTTGAGGTAGATCATGTTGTCTTCAACTGCTAGATTCGTAACGCCAATTGTTACAGTATTACCATTGACAAACAAATCACCATCGATCTGGACGTTAGATAGTGTATGGATTGTATTTGCTGTTAGATGATACCCGATCGTAGCGTTGCCACTAACAGTAGCATCGCCGTTCACATTAGCAAAGCCAGTAATCGTTGTGTTGCCAGCTGCAAGTGTATTAGCAATCGTTACTGCACCACCAACATCCAACGTCGATGTAACATTCGCGAATCCATTGATCGTTGTGTTACCGGCCGCTAGCGTGCCGGCTACATTAGCGCCACCAGTCGTAATCGTAGCTGAATTAATATTACCTGTTACGTTTGCCCATCCGTTTACGGTCGTATTGCCTGTAGCAAGCGTGTTGGCGATTGTAGTAGCACCGTTAACAACTAACGTACCATGAACATCAACGTTGCCAGCGATGCTTGCTGTAGAATATACGTTGATGAAGCCAGTTACTACTGTATTACCGGATGCGAGTGTACCAGCAACTGTTGTGTTGCCAGTCGATAGGGTGGTCGATTGCAACGAACCAACGACATTCGCGAAGCCAGTTACGGTTGTATTGCCAGCATCGAGAGATCCAGACACAACTGCATTACCAGAAGCAAATGTAGTTGTTTGCAAGCTACCAACAACGTTAGCAAAACCTGTAACAGTTGAGTTACCAGAAACGAATGTTGTTGTTTGTAGGTTTCCAACGACGTTTGCTGAACCTGTTACAGTAGTGTTGCCTGTAGTAAGAGTTGTCGATTGTAGCGATCCAACGACATTAGCAAATCCAGTTACGGTTGTGTTACCTGCTGTGATTGTAGCAGACATCATATTGCCTGTTACATTAGCAAATCCTGTAACTGTTGTATTTCCAGAAGCCAGTGTGCCAGATACGACGCTATTGCCAGTAGAAAGAGTTGTCGATTGGAGCGTACCAACGACATTAGCAAAACCAGTGATTGTGGAATTGCCAGAAACAAATGTAGATGTCTGTAGGCTAGTCGTTACATTAGCATAGCCCGTAATCGTTGTATTTCCGGCCGACAACGTGCCACCAACGATCGTGTTGCCTGTTGACAGCGTCTGCGATTGGAAAGATCCAGTTACGTTAGCGTAACCAGTGATTGTTGTGTTGCCAGCTGCAAGTGTAGTAACGCCAGACAACGTACGGCCAAATAGATTCAAGCCAGTATTGTTGGCTTGCATAATCAGCGTAGTATTTGCGTAGAACTTGTAGTTGCTATCGGTCAGCGTAGCTGTACTGAACCACATCGAACCAGATTCAATACCAATTGCATAGTCGACAGCGGCAGCGCTAACTGTATCCCAGAAAATAGCTTTAGTACCAGCGCTTCTTGTGGCGACTGTAGGAGCACCAATTCCGTTTTGCTGGAAGTTGATCCACTTGCTTACTGTGTTGGAAAGCGTCAACGAACCAGCACTAATCGTCGTATTTCCGGCGATATCTACAGTATTTGCTAGAGTTGTTCCACCCGACACTTGCAAACTGTTGACCACATTAGCAAAACCGGCTATAGTCGTATTGCCGCTGCTCAATGTATTAGATATTAAGACAGCTCCATTAACGGTCAAGCTGTCTCTCAGGGTAACAGCTCCGCCTACATTAGCGGTAGAAGAAACGTTGATGAAACCGGTTACAGTTGTATTGCCACTAGCCAATGAGCCAGATACAATTGTGTTTCCTACCGTAGCAGTCACTGCATTTAGATTGCCAATAACGTTGGCATAACCAGCTACAGTTGCATTACCAGTTGCGATTGTGTTTGCAACTACAACAGCACCATTAACGGTTACATCACCACGAGCAGTGATATTGCCACCGATGTTGGCAGTCGATGTGACATTAATGAAGCCAGTTACCGATACATTTCCTGAATCGATAGTACCAGCAACTACCTTACCAGAGACATTGGCAGTGCCATTGATTGTTGTGTTACCAAACGTAACAGCAGATGTTGTATCGACTGGCTGGCCGATTGCAAACGTAGGTTGGCTATTCTCACCACCAGCTCCAGTGATGTATACACCAGTTCCTGGTACGACATTACCAACATATGATCCCGAAGTATCGATACCAAGCTCAACAGCATTCGGTTGAATTGTTGTTGATAGCGTAATGCTACCATTTGCCAAGTTTGTTAGTGTTGCGTTAGCAGTACCAACAACATCACCAGTCAACGAAACAACAATGTTTGGGTTGCGGTTGATTGTGGCAACGTTGATGTTGTTTGCAACGATCGTTGTAGAGTTGGCGAATGTATTGACAGTCGTATTACCTACTGTAATGTCAGTAGTATTGATAACGACGTTTGCGCCAACAGCTAAATTGCTACCATTCGTTGACCATCTATCGTTCAACTCGTCCCAAAGGAACTGAACATTAGCAGATGTGCCACGGTTGATGTCGATACCAGCATTCTCAAGTGGAACGCCAGCCATATCAGCATTGAGCGTGATGATATTGTCACCAATATTCAATGCAGTTGTGTTGATATAAGTGGTTGTACCGGAAACCGTTAGGTTACCAGTCAGTGTTAAGTTATTACCAGCAAGCGTATCTGTAACGACAACATTACCTTGGACGTTCGCGATGCCAGTGATTGTAGTATTACCAGCCGCTAGAGTGTTGGCGATATTTACAGCACCATTGACTGTCATGTTGCCATGAGCAGCTAAGTTGCCACCAACGTTTGCTGATGAAGATACTTCTAAGAAACCAGTAACAGTCGTGTTACCAGCAGCAAGAGTGTTTGCAATTGTTACTGAGCCGTTGGCGATGATTCGGCTACGTGCAGTCAGATCGCCGCCGACGTTTGCAGTCGATGATACGTTGATGAATCCAGTAACAGTCGAATTGCCAGTAGCAAGCGTATTTGCAATAGTAACAGCACCATTAACAGCGACTGTGCTACGAGCAGTTACAGCGCCACCGATGTTGGCCGTGGAAGATACTTCTAAGAAACCAGTAACAGTCGAATTGCCTGTCGCAATCGCATTCGTAACCGACACTTGGCCGTTGATGGTTGCATTGCCGCCGATATTCGCGGTTGATGAAACGTTGATATAACCTACAACATCAGCATTACCAGAAAGCAATGTTCCTGTTTGAAGTTGTCCTGTTACGTTCGCATAGCCAGTAACTGTTGCATTACCTGTAGCAATTGTGTTTGCGATGGTAACTGCACCATTAACGATTGCAGGGCCGTGAATTTGTGTGTTACCATAAAAGTCTGAGCTCTCGGCAACAGAGATTGCATTAGCAACGAGTGTGTTAGAAGAAACAGTCTCGCGAACTGTCAGCGTTCCTTGTACGCTCGTATTGCCAACGTCGAATGCGATAGGATCGCCAGTTGGAGTCTGAGCACTTAGAACAGTTCCAGCATCCGAAATAACAGCATTGCCGACAACAAGCGTATTGCCACTGAGATACAACTCAGTGTATCGCATTTCAGGTGTACCGAGAGCATATGCGTTGTTAGCATCTGGAACGACATTCTTAGTCGTTAGTGTTCCGGCGATTGCTGCATTGCCACTGATGTTGGCTGTGTTAGCAATTGTTACTGCGCCATTGACAACCAAACCACCATGAATAGTAGCATCGCCGCCTACATTGGCAGTGGATGATACGTTAATCGAACCAACGACAGTCGTATTCCCTACAGCCAAAGTATTAGCAATAACGGTTGCGCCATTGACTGTAGCGGTGCCACGAATTTCAACGTTGCCAGCCAAATTAGCTGTATAGTTGACGCGCAACGTACCATCAATACCAGTATCACGTAGATCAGTACGTCCAGATACTTGCAACGTGCCTGTTACGTTTGCAAAGCCATGTGCAGTTGTGTTACCGAAGTTAACTTCAGAATCAGTTTCAACTGGTTGACCGATCGAGAATGTAGGCTGGCTGTTTTCGCCGCCAGCACCCGTAATGTGAACACCAGTTCCTGGAGCCACGTTGCCGACATATGAGCCAGTTGTATCGACGCCAAGCTCAATACTATCGAACTGATTAGTCGTTGTGATGTTGATTACACCATTCGCTAAATTCGTTAGCGTGGTATTTCCAGAACCTGCGACGTCGCCAGACAGATTGATCGTGATTGTCGGATCTCTGTTGATCGCGCCTGTGATGTCTAGATTATTAGCGGTCGTCGTTTGATCGACAATGCTGAAACTATTGCCAACGTTTAGGTTATTGGCAATAATGACGTTATTTGGGAACGACAGACTCCAGTCAAAGTCGTTATATGTGTTCGATACCGCAATTTGAAACACATTGCCGGTGATCGTAGGTGCGCGATGTGCCACCCATGTAGCGGAATTCGCATTGTAGATAATGATGTACGCATTGGCTACGTTGGTAGTAGTGACGTCCGTCAGCTCATCCAACCTACGGCCAGAGCCAACAGCATTGCGTAGTGTAAGTGCTTGCGTTGGTGCTAAGGCACCGTCGTTCTTTACACGAACCTTAATCTTTGGGGTTTGGAAAACGGTATTTGCCATCTATTTTATCTCGTAACTTGTGGGGTGACCGTAACTATTCCTTCCACAATCCGAGAAACAACACCAGATGTGTTTGTAAGCTCTACATCATATACAAAACGACCGGCCGTCAAAGCGCCAGTCTGCGTCGACGTCAAACCCAACGTTACAACGCCGTCAGCCGCATCGATCGATACAGCAAATGGTGTGGAATTTGACGATGAATAGTGTTTTCTTATCTGAGCGGAACCTGTATACCCAGTCAGATCGACTGGCATATCGTTATCATCGGTAATATCGATGGAAGTTGAGTATGTGGTCCCTTGGTCGATGATCAGATTTGCTTTAATTGCCATGGTTTTTTCGCAGTTTGAAGTGTCTTCTTTATTTATAAGATGTCAAGATCGCCTAGATAATAATACTAGATTAATGGAGATATTATGAGAGCTTGTGTAACTGGGTATGGAATGATTGACTGTTTGGGTCGCGATCCTTCTTCGAATTTCGACAAACTGATCGATCCTCACGACTATACCTCCCACGTTGACTGCGAAAATATCCGCCACGCGTATGTTAATCGCGGCTGTACGGTCGATGATACTGACCTCGAAATAGGCGTGCCAAAAGTACACCTATCCAAGACGATGATTTATGGCATATATGCCACCGAGCAAGCCCTCAAAATGGCCGATGTGCCAGATACGAAGAACGTTGCTGTAATTCTATCTTCAGTCACTGGCGGAAATGAGCTTCGGTATGAAGCCCAAACATCCGAGAAAAGGTACTCAATCAAGAAGACCCTCAACGTAATGGTTGATTCCTTATGTAGCGCCGTATCTCAACAACACGGGTTCACTGGTGTCAATCTATCAATTTACTCTGCATGTTCCACCGGCATCGTCAGCATCGACTATGGAATGAAACTACTCGACGAATATGATTATGTCATTGTCGGAGGTGCAGACCACGGCGTCAACCCAATCGATCTTAGTTTCTTCTGCCAATTGACCGCGCTAGGAAATAAGTCAGCGCCTTTTGACGACAACCGTGAAGGATTCGTGATGGGGTCGGGAGCTGGTGTTCTGATTCTAGAGTCGGAGGAAAAGGCTAAAGCACGAGGTGCAACCATACATGCATACTTATATCCAGCTGGAAACGCTTCCGATGCGCATGATAGAACCTCCCCATCAGGAGAGGGCGCAATAACGGCTATGAAGAAAGCAATCAGCAATGCTGGTGGCCCTAACATCGATTTCGTCAATGCGCATGGTACTAGCACGCCAGCTGGCGATGAGGTTGAATATAATGCAATATTGTATACGCTAGGGGATGTGCCAATCTATAGCAACAAAGGCAAGATCGGCCATACTATGGCAGCTGCTGGTGTTATTGAAACAATCTATAGTATTGAGGCGATGAAGCGAAGTGTCATTCCACATACCCATAACCTTCAAACATCGTCGTTCGATATAAATAATAATCTAATTAAAACGCCAACAAACTACACAAAGCAGACAGCATATACTCTGAACAACTCGTTTGGGTTTGGTGGCAAATGTTCCTCGATGGTGATTGAATATGAAAATTGAATACAAAGAACGCAATGGACGCGTGATGGCGCTGGCCAGAATACAGGACAAGGTGTTTGTCCATGTAGATGGTGATAAGGATTCTGCAGAAAAGGGGCTGATGGATAAAATCGCAAATCCGAAGTTTGCGTTGTATGATATGGCAGCTCCCACGACACACCATAATTCCTCAGTGAGGACTAGAGCATGAACCAAGTAAAAGACGTCGTTGGGTATAAGTGGGATGCATGGCAAATCCGTGCCGACTGGTACAATAAGGTACTTCCACACCTCACACGCAATTCGATTATACCTGCAGTATTTGCAGAAAATCCTGACGAGGAAATGTTTACCTACGTCCGCCGAACAAAGATCAATCCTATCTTAGAAGGAACGATATTTGAAGATATTCTCATGCGTGTCCCTTTCAATTTGAATAGAGCTGTATTCATATACATTCCGGAAGGGATGTGCCTACGACACCACACAGACCCTGATGACAAGTATCATATATCGGTGATTGAGAATCCTGGCTCTTTCTACTACGATTATGATCGTCGCACTGGTGTTCATTTACCAGCCGATGGCCAATTGAGAAAGATAAACTCTTCTGAATGCCATCACACAGCTATCAATGGTGGTGTCGAGCCACGGATCCATTTGGTGATGACTGAGCACGAATGCGACGTGCCGAATCCTTCACAGACGTTCGTATCAAAGCTGTCGTACGACTACTCGGATTGCAATTGTATGGGTTTGTTTACAGGCAAAAGGGATATAGCATCGACGATAGAGCAAAACTTTACAATGTCGTTAACACAGGCAATGTATCGTACTAAGAAAGTGCACAAACTTCATGCGACCAATGAACACAACGCACGGTCTTATGAAATACACTGGGCCGATCACCAGACGATGTGTGATATGATCAACTCAGACATCCACTGGCAAACCGAAGAAGCACTCAAAGTATTTGGCATTAAACTGACACACACGCCGTTATGATGCATTATGGAAAATACATCCAGCAAACACTATTCTTAGTATCTGCTGGAATCACAACCTACGCTTGTATTTTCATGCCGTCGTTGTATGTGTATGGGTGGTTGGTGTATGGTATATGGCTAGTGGGAATAATCGCTGCTGCTTTTTATCATAGATGCTTGAGCCATGGTGCGTGGAAGTGTCCGCGGTGGCTCCAGATATTTTTAACGATCGTTGCAGCAGGTCATGCATTTACACCAGCAATATCGTGGGTATCGATTCATAGAAAGCATCATCGATTTTCAGATACAGCTGAGGATCCACATGGACCACAAGTTGGGTTTATCAAGAATGCATTGATATCCTTCTACAACACCGACCTCAAGTATGCTGGTCGGCTTTGGAAGGATCGATTGTATACTTTGCAGTTAGAATACTACTTTACAATTGTTATTGTATATTTCGTATTGTGGTCGTGGTTGTTTGGACCGCTGTCGTGGTTCATTATCAATGGCGTAGTGTATTTGCTACAAGCGACAATCAACTATATTGCCCACGATGGATATAAACCAATCAATCTATCGCATGCCCATGCATTGTTGTTTAGCGCCGAGACATATCACGCTACCCACCACAAATACCCAAATGAGGCACGGACTGGGTTAGTCGATATTCCCTATTTGACATTTATCCGGGTATTTGATCCTGAAACCGCGAAACGTATTCCTCGGTGGTTAGACGAGGACGAGCGAGGAGACTAACGTCCCCCATGTAATTGACATACTTCCATGCTGTCGGTTTTTGTTCGTTCCGCCCTATGCGGTAGAGGTGTTCTCCGCCAAACGTCCACAGCTCTGGGTGATCTAGACTCGACTTAAAGAATTTCTCCAAGCTGCTCTGCCCATACAATCTACTAAAGAAGAATAGGTTGTATGTTGGAAGATGTGGTGATATTAATGGCCAGACATTGCTGTAATAATTTACAGTCTCATGCAACGCTGTGCGAACATTATTTACAGACTTGAATGCCCTGAACTTCTTCAGCGTGTATTGTGCTGTATAACATCTCAATACTCCCTCTCCAAAGCTACTGCCATTCATAGTAAAGAATTGCATCGGCTCACCCTTATAGCATAGCACGTTACACATTGTGTATTTTTCAGCTGGACCTATCTTCAGTCCAGAGTATGACTTATCTTCTTGTGCTGTTGCTCTCTGAATGTAACTCCACGTCTCGTTGGGTTCATCAGCAAACACGTGTGTGAAATCGCCACGCTCTACTTCGATAATCATAGATCGCTCTTCATCCAATCAGCATAATTCTTTTGTGGAATAGTTACGCCATCCACCATCCAAAAATGCATTATTTTTCCACTACAAGATTTATAGCAAGGGGCATTTGTTACATCTTCTGGCCTGTCCCATGCCTGCTTGATACCATGGAACAACGGCGTATCGATCGCGTCCTTAATGCCAATACTATCTAGATTTGGCGTGTGGATCTTATCAACAGCTGCCTTGAATGCAGGTTTCGTCTCATATCCTGATCCATACCAGCAGCACGGATGTACACGTCCTCGTGCATCTATGTAAATCTCTTTTCTCTTTTCAGCAGCACAAATAGGCTTATCCAAATTCACCAGCAAATCGCTGACATTAAATTCAGGCGACGTTGTTGGGTATATTTGCTTCATCGTTCCCGTCTTCTGATCTTTGTATGGGAATGGCTTCATTTTATGTTCGAACCGTGAGCTAATCTTAACAGCAAATTTATAGAACCCCATAGTCTTGGCCAGCTCCTCTGCCTCCTCGACCTGATGTTCGTTATGCATGAATGGAATGAATGCCCACACTACCTGCGCGCCAGTAGATATTGCAGCCTTTGCATTCTTCATTACGTTAGAGAAATTGACATCAGCTCTGTATATGTGGTTTGTATCTTCCATTCCGTCGATGTGGAAGATGATGTAGCTGTTCGGTCTGTCTATGTAGAATTTGCCTAACTGCTTCCAGAACGTCGTTGTTCTTATTCCACCATTGGTGTCGAACGTAAGTCCTATATTTGGATTGCATTCGATGATATATTCATGTATGCGTATACAATCCTTAGCCACAGCAGGATCGCCAAAGTTTCCGCAGAATTTAATTTTCTTCAACCCTGCAATAAAGGTAGTATCAAAATATCGCTTGAACTGCTCCAAAGTTATTTCAGCAGGGTTGTCTTCGACCGTAGAATTGTTGGTGCGCGAGCATTGAGGACACCGAGCGTTACATTTATTAGTAAGCTCGACGTGCATCGATTCAATTCCATCACGATAAATATACATACGTTCCTCAACACATTATAATATGAAAAATTGTTATGTCTGCCTGAAGTGGGGCCAGAAGTATTCGGCCGATTACGTCAATAAACTAGCATCGATGATTCGTCGATGGGGCAATCCACATACCCCTATTTATTGCTACACGGATGATCCAACTGGTATCGACCAATCGATTCACATCCTTCCAATTGAACCAGAATATGACTACGAAAAGTGGTGGTTCAAGATACCACTGCTCAATCATCCAACATTAAAGCAGTTCGATACTAAGATTCTATTTGACTTGGATGTGGTTATTCATGGCGACATTGAGCGTTTGTTTGAAAAGGCATCCGACAATCTGACAATCTGCATGGCTTATTGGAAGGACCCATCGATACTCAAAGACATACAAGAGCGCAATACGATGTACAACTCTAGTGTGATGATATGGAAAGATGCATCATACATATACGAATACTTCATCCAAGACCCAGAAAAATACATGGCTGTGTATAAGGGAGTCGACAGGTTTCTTTGGCATGAGGGCATCAAGGTCGACACACTTCCAATGGGAATAGTATACTCATATCGCAAGGGTGCAAATTTGTGTGACCAAGTTCAAGCCAAGTACCGACCAACATATGATGTTTGTTTATTTCATGGCCAAACGAAACAGGTCGATGTAGTGGATGAGTGGGTGGTGAAGCTATGGCAATAAAAATATTGATTATGGGTCTTCCTGGAGCTGGAAAAACTACACTAGCCGCGGCATTGAACGAGCAATTGTGTGACCATAGGTATACTACCACGTGGTTGAATGCTGACATCATACGCAAGCAATATGATGATTGGGATTTCAGCGATGAAGGCCGCATAAGACAGTCGGTCCGTATGCATAACCTAGCTGAGCAAGCAATTACTGATTACGTGATTGCTGACTTTGTGGCAGCGCTGCCAATCCAAAGAGATAATTTCAAGGCCGACTACACAGTATGGGTCGACACAATTGACCAGAGCATACACGAAGATACTAACAAAGCATTCGTTAAGCCGAAGGCAGTCGATTTCCATATCACTGAGAAAAATGCCGTGCATTGGGCTCAGTATATTTTTAACCACATCATGGAGTAAGAACAATGTCAGTACTATCGCTCGGCATACTATATGTACACATTCCAAAGACTGGCGGAAGTAGCGTCGCTCAGTGGATGATTAAGAATACACCAGTAACCGAACACTTTAAGATGAACCATCCGAATATTGGCACGCTTAGAGCGTCATGTGATGGCCGTGTTGATCATGCATTTACAGTAGTGCGTAATCCTTGGGCAAGAGCAGTTAGCTTTTACACATACCACAAAAAACGCTTCGAGACGGGCATATCGACGGTTGACGGCTACACTGATTTTCCTTCATTCGATGACTTCATATTCAACTACATCGATGGAGACCTAAACGACAAATCGTATGCTGTGAATGGACGACAAGTCAATCTAGATTATTGGTTTAGAATGTCAACACCACAAGTAGACTGGATAGACGATTCTGTCGATACGATACTGAGGACTGAAAGCTTGGATAGTGATTTTAAAACTGTCCAAGATATGTTTGGTTGCTATGCTCCATTGGGTATGGTCAGACAGTCATCCACCGACGACTACAAAACATACTATACAACCGATACGAAAAACAAAGTTACAACGTACTACCAAAAAGACATAGACACATTTAAATATACATTTTAATATGACGCCGATGTATGTAATCTGCACTGGACCAAACTATACCCCAGAGCATGTAAGAAGATTTGAGCGACAGCTCAAAGATCACGTCAATATTGATTTCAAAATACACTGCTATACTTCATACGACAGGTCATCATATGATGCGTCGATCGAAGTAATACCTATCGAAAATGATGATGGGAGACGTCAGTGGTATAAGATGGATGTGTTTAGGATGGCACCAAAAGGCGATGTCGTCTTTGTATCAGATATAGACTGGACGTTCGTTGGTGATGTAACTGATATATTCAATCAGGAAGTAAAATCAAACGAGTTGATAGCTCCATATCGCTGGTGGACTCGCTATAAAGGAAAAGGCTTTACCATTAACGGTGGCCTCTATAAGTTCATCGGGGGCGATCATCAATATGTCCCTGATACGTTTTACGATCGTCCGCAATACTGGATGCAGCATTATATTCTCGACCGACGATTGGCGCATCCCCCTGTTAACGGCGAGCAAAATTTCGTAGACGAAACGATTAGAAAGAATACTGGTATATTAAAGTACTTCGAGCCCCGAGATGCAATAGGCAGAATGCCCAGCGATCACCAACATGCCGTTGAATATAATGAATTGTATTTACTGAACTATGGTCACGACTACTTTCATGTAGGTGAATTCAACGATCGCATTAGAATGATTCAGAGTGTTTTGTAAGTAGTGGGGTCTAGCTTATCAGCTGTTTCAAATGCTAGTTTGCGTTCCTTACAGTTGGTGCACGTACCACAATGTGTTGGTATGTTCTTGGCGCACGAACGTGTGAGTGGAATCCACTTCTCATACCCCAACTGGTAATAAAGATCGACGATTTGCGCCTTAGACATATTCAAGAAGGGCATTGATACTAATCCTAGTTCTGCGACCTTATCCAACACTGCTTTCTTGTGTTCTGGATCTGCTAGTCTCCCATATACAACCTCATTGATACCAAGATACAGCACGTCGATGTCCGGTACTAGCTTGATTGCAGTATGATATGTGTCTTCTCGTAGTCTGTTAACGTATACGGAATTTGTCGGCGACTCAATGATAAAGTGGTTATCGAAATCCATTTCATCCGCCATCTGCTGAGCATAGTAGTGATAGTGCTTTACGCCATCGATGAATGGATCATCAAACGGTGTCTTTTGTGTAAATGCATACACATTGTCCTTGCCATATTTGTCAATGCACAACAGTAGCAATAGAGTCGACTCTAAACCACTTGACCAGAATACTCCGACCTTTTTAGCGTCAATTAGATTGACCATTGTATGGGTCCTTACCAAATATTTCCCTTATACCGTTCGGATCGATGCCTAATTCATCTGCCATGTCTGTCCATAGCATGGGATGAATAATGTAAGCCCAGTTTAATCTATTGCAATTAGTATGGGCTGCGTGCCATAACGGAGCTCCCTCTACGACATCATAGTATCCTACTTTACAGCTCCATCCCTTCTTATCGGGCATGATTACTAGCTCGCCAGTTTGAGGATGTATGTACCTAAAATCACCTTCGCCGGTTTCGCTATACGTAAACAAGATATTATAACCAGGTGCATTTGCGTTGTTATGCCATCCGATATATCCACCAGGAGGGTAGTACATCTTCAAAGCATTACTACGGCTACCAGTAAAACTCATCAGTGCTTTGTCAAGCTGCTGCACACGATTGAGGTATATGTTTGTATCATACACACCAACATCTTTGAAATCTGCACCATAACATTCTTCTGGATACCCAACATTGTCTGGCCTTGCCTTCATCAACTCAAGATACTCATTGCTAACAGCATACTGAGTATCTAAGTTCTTTGGCTTTGGAGTTATTGTGTCTTGTAGTGACTGGCTAAAGAACCAATCGCTAAAGTCATACAGCTGATCAGATAATTGTTTGGGAAGCTTGTTAGCGAATATCATAATTTAATAGTGTAGTGCTCAATAATCGGAGGTTTGCCGTTCAGTTCCTCTTTATGATACCCAGTTACGAAATTCCATCGAGCATCTTCTTCGAAGAATCCTAGCTTCAGTCCATGGTCTGTATGCTTGATAAGATAGAATAGGTAGAACTGATCCCACTCTTTCATTCTTGCTGGATATTCAGGATACGTCGCTGCAAATACATCCTGATATCTTGTGGTCGACCATAGTATCCACCACTGCTCCATAAACTTTATCGTCGAAGGCTTATTGTTATATACGAATACTCCGCCATGCCGAATGTATTCTGGATCTTCAATGAAGCCTTTTCGGTTGGAGTTATATGGACGGATCTTAGTGAATATCAGATCATCGTCTTTTAGTTGGTCAAATATGTTAGCTATCTCTGGAGACACGACCACAGTGTCTGCATCAAGATAAGCCGTAATCGTATATGGTGTCCTACTCAAGGCCCACAACTTAGCTCTACGGTCATTAGGAACGCCGTCTGTAACAACATCAGTAAACGCATCGAGATCTGCACCATCTAGCAACTCTGCTGGCGCATATAGAGTTATATTAGCTGCAGGGAAATGCTCGCGTATGGACTCTGCTAGAATGACAGCAGACAGTACATACTTCTTGTGTACAGACGCTATTACTACAAAGCCATTACTCGGCTGCTGGCTCTTCATCTGCAGGCTCACCACTCATCATTATCAATGCTGCAACAATAGCAACAACTTCAACGGTCGTAGTTGCTTTGCGAATTTTTGCCTTCCATGCCTTGGACGCTGCTTGTACAAGTGGGTGCTCGAATGCTTCGATCTTGGCGTTAAAGAGAACATTAGCACGCTTTTGCTCTGCTCTATCTGAACTTTGAGCGACATTCTTCTCACGTGCGACTGCCTGTTCGGCACGGACGTTCTCTGTATTAGTTTCCGTATCTTCGTGCGAGCTGTGTTGTAGGAACACTTGGTAGTCTTCGTTGGATTCGTCTACAGGAAACGATACGACATTGGAGCTCCCATCATCATACACGAAGCGAGCCATGATGCGATCTTTTGTCGAGACGTCCTGCCAAATTGGATTTTCAATTGCTTGTATTGTTTTCATTTATTAACTCCTGCGGACCCATAATGCAACGGAACCGACTGTCTCTGTTGTATTTCCTACTGTCAGGCCTGTGTAGTAACCTGTATAGTTGCCTGTATAATACCCAGTATAATAACCAGTGTAGTAGCCAGTATAATCATTGTGCGAGCTACCATACCATGTACTGTATGTGCCAGAATACGTACCAGCATATGTACCGGTGTAGGATCCGGTATACGTGCCAGTATATGCGACGTTGCCTGCTGTTTGTTGAGTGTCGGTGTACGAACCGCCCATCTGAGCCCAGCTGCCGTAGCTAGGAGCTGTTGCTTGTATAGCGTATGTACCTCGCCCAGTGCTAATTATACGGTTACGCAGACGTTGAACCAACAGTTTGATTGTTGTTTGATCAATTTCGCGGAGTGAGCTGCTACTATTCCACTTGATTGGGTAAAGTGTAGTTGGCGTAGCCAAGTTCGTCAGCTGCCACACATACGTCGTTCCTACATTGGAACCAGTGTATGCATAGTCGTTGATACTGAACACTTGCGTCCACGTGGCTCCAGCTACATGGCTCGGAGTAGTGGAGCTGATGTAGTAAGAACCAAGTCCACCATTGGTCATTGTTGTGATCGCCGGATCGATAATATACGTGTTGATATCATCATCAGACATTTCCTGCAAAGCAGACAAAGTTGTTGACCATCCAATAGGACGCGTGAACGTCTCGCTTATCGTTCCGGTTAATTGTGCAACGGTAATTGTCGATGATGACAAATATCCGGCGGTACCATCATGTGTGCCTGGAGCCGATGTGCGGTACACATCAACAAAGCTACCTATATTACTAGCGCCGCCTTGAGGGCTTACCAGGCTTCCAGTGCTGCTACTAGAAGCAAACTCCTTGAGCACATGAAAGCTAATAGCATTGTATATGTCGGCGTTGGACATCTCCTTCAAGGAAATGCTACCCGCATCATATGCATCAATCTTTAACGGTCTACCCATATATCACCAATTACATTGAAAATAGCTGAGTGCCATTTACATCATATACTTTTAAAATAGTACGACCATCATAGGTCGATTTGAATGCAGCAACGTTTACACCATCAATACCAGTATTGCCTACAGTAGTAATGCCACTGGCAGTGATGTATCCATTTACTTGAAGGTTAGCTGTCGCTATGACGAACTTAGTGCCGTCATATTGCATATATCGTGTTGCGGTGTTGCCGAAGTACAATATACCTTGAGTATTGTTTGCTGCGTTATATAATGTAACGTTAGCTGTAGCAACAACGTTACCATTTAATGTTGTTGTCGTGCCAACATACAACGCTTGAGAAACGTTAGCGCTTCCTGACACAGTTAATGCAGCATCAGCCGTTGCAGTGTTGATACCAACGCGGCCTGTAGATACGACTGTAAGCGACGTGCCTTTGACATATAGATTGGAAGCGACGTTAGCAGTCGTTCCGTTGATTGTCAGGGTAGTAGTATTAGCAAGAGTAGCAGTTGCTTGTAGGTTAAGGTATGTGGTTGCAGCGCTTAGGTTGGCACCAGTAAAATGTGCGTTCGATGAAATGATGAGGTTGGCGGACGAAGTAACACCACCGCCTCTCAACTCTCCAACTGCAACCATCGTCTGAGCTGCAAAGATGCCATTAACGAAGGCGTTTGCGCTATTCTGTCCACCAACTGAGTTAGCTGCTGTCGTAAGGACAACAGTAGACATAGCATCAGCGATCTGATTCGTTTTATCTACCCAAGACTGAAACGTGTCAGATGTTGGGTTTACGTTAGCTATTAGTAGAGGCATGTTTAATCAATTGTCCTAATAATTGTTTTATTTCGCTGATGTCATTCTTCAAATCGCTGACTTCATCAGCGAGAGCGTCGATCGTGCGTGACTTATCTCGCTGTTGTTTGTAGAGCATGTACGCGGTAGTATTTGTATTTATTACCGCGTGACTCTCTGTATCACGCGCAAAGTTAGTATCGGTAGTTTGTAATATCATACCGATACTGCGAGTGCACGAACGTCATTGACTGTTGGTACCAAGTATGAGTATGGAGATCTCAATACAATCTTGATAGCCAAATACTTATACGTATCATATGCCGCACCAGTTAGACCGTGGTAGCGTACAATGTAGCTATTACGGCAGTATTTAAACGCAGCTTTCGGCTGAGTGACTTTCTCAATTGTACAGCCAGTCGATGTGAATGAAACATCTGTCGTTGTTGTGATTGTGCTGCTGTTAGCAGAAGCTACGCGCAGCATATCATAGTCAGTCAGTGTATTTGATTTGACGACCTTGATGAAATCGCCAGCAGCCAAGTACGTATCGAACGCTGTACCAATACCCGTGATTGTGGTGTTAGTGTATGTTTGAGCTACACCACTTAGTTGCAACGAAGGTGCAGTTTGTGGGAATGTGTACTCATACTCACGATAGTCTTGATCATTCAACGAATCACTGTACATATATGGAGATGTTGATTGCTCAAGCAATGTCCAATCCTTATCCTCGAACAGTTCGCCATCGCTGAAGTTCAACACCTTAGCATAAACGTCGATGTTGGTACCTGTTGGCTTGTATGCTGTCAAGAACACTTTAACGTCTTCCGCATCCATACCTTCTGTCAGCGCAAGACGCTTAGAGATATACTTGCTCAATGCGCTACCATAACGTGTTGTTTCGTTTGTGGTAGAGTCGTTGATCAAGTTGCGTGTAGTGATTACGCTGATAGGGTTGACGTCGAGTACGGGAGATGTGTCTGTTGAAGACGTGCTGTAGCTCATCGATACAGAGAATGACTTATTGACAACAGAACCAACGATCTCGTTACTACGACTCTTAATCATAGCGCTATCATTGAACGTCAATTTGTTCAACATTCCAAGTTCATACAACTTCGTATCAGTAGCACCTGTATTTTGCAGTGTGAATGTCGACGTCAACGACAACGATGTTCCAGGAGTCACGATCGTGCTGAAGAATGGTTTGAAGAAGTTGACACTAATGTTATTGATACCAGTAACTTCAGCCGTAGCTTGTGTAGTATCGCCAACAATCGTTCCACGATATGTGCTATTCGAAGTAAAGAACTTGAATGTGTCGTTTGCGGACGAGGAGTTGTTGATGTAGATGATGTTGTTGCCATAATCGTATGTGTCAACAGTACCTGCTACGACTTTTTGGATCGTAGCTTGAACAGTAGCAGACGTGGTAGTCGATGCAGACTTGTTCAATGTGATTGTAGACGAGTTAGCAGCCAATACCTTTGCTACCTGGAATACAGGAGAGATACGGTATTGCTGTGTGCTTGTCGTGTTGCCGACGATCGGAGCATCGATAATCATCATCGAGCTGTTTGTAACAGATACAACTTGACGGATTTCACCGTTTGCCGAGCTACCGAGCTTGATGAAGCTGCCGTTGCTGTAATCTGTATTGAACGATGTTGTTTGGCCAGCAGCGTTCGTTACGATTGTCGAGCTGACAGTAACATTACCAGTACTTACTGTTTGGTTATTACCATAGATGATCAATACGTTATCGCCAGCAGCAAGCGACGATGTCATGTTGGTGCTAGTACCAATCACGTTAGTCGCCGTTGATGTCATAAGCGTTGTATTCAGATAGTTGCTTGGGTGGAGCTGAGCAATAGCTTCGCCACCACGAACAGTACCAGATGCAGCATTGATTGATAAGAATTCATAGTCGCCGTTGTTGAGAACAGCAGTACCATTAGTGCTTTGGAATACAGCACGTTTGATAGTGAACTTCAAATCCTCGTCTTGAACAGGTGTCCATACAGAACCAGACGTCGAATAGAACAGAGTTCCAAGACCCCAGTTTTGGTTGACTGTCAAGCTAGGATTTGTCAAGTCTTTGTAACCAACGCGAGCAGTGTAGATGCGGTATTCTGGTGTGTTAGCATCAGGATACAATACGATAGCGTAATCGCTATTTGCTCTTAGGTATACTGGAGTTACAAATTCAAACGTTGTAGCAGCCGTTGCGTTGTTACTGACTGATACTTGACTGCTTGTCTTGTATACACGTGAGAACGGAACAATAACAGATGCCGGAACACCATTCACTGTTTCACGGAGCTCTAGTGTAACACCTTGTGAAACATCTTTTGCCTTGAAGAACACATCAACGCTTGTAACAAAAATGCCATCAGTTTGATCGCCAGTCGACTGCACCTTGAATGTCTGTGCTAGTGGGTCTGGGTTAGGTAACTGAACATGGAAATCAGTATGATCGTTGCGATAGTATGTTGCAGACAAGTAGTTTGTTGCAGAGAAACCGCTTCCGCCAGCCACGTCGATAGTCTTAGTAGAGATCGATAGATTTGTTCTGTTTCCAGAGAATGCATATGCAGTAAACTTACCGAGGCCACGCGACGTTGCAGTAGCTTCTGATACGACATTATCAACGTCCATCAATACAACAGAGCGCTCACCGACGAAGTATGTCGACTTTGGAAGGTCGATATAGCCAGCAATCACGCCAGAACTATTAGCCACTAACGGAGAACCGATTGTTCCTGTTGCGACGAATGATGTTGGTAGCAATTGTGATAATGTCAGATCAACTTGAGCAGGAGCTGCTCTGTCGGAGATCTGCACGCCATCAAAGTATACCCAGTGACGTGCGCCTGGACGTAGGCCGGTGCTCACGAAATGGATGCGTTGATCACGAATGTATTGTTGCAGCTCCAAACTATTCAAGATATCAACTGTCGTTGCGTTTGAAGTTGTAACGCCACCAGACAATGTTACCTTAGTATCATTGAGAGCAGTGTTGACGTCTTGTCTCCATGTTTGAGTCAATCCAGATTGGCTGATCAAATATGAACTTCCAGCATTAACAGAGCCGAGTACGTTGGTGTTAACTTTCAATTGTGAAAGAGCTGCAGACGTAGCTTGTGCAAGGCTGTTCAGCGGAGAAGCCAAGTCGATGACGACAGATACGGACGTATTTGCAATATCGTAGTAGCTGTCAAATGAAGGAACTGTTGTCAAGTTACCAACATATCTCCAATACTGGTCAACGAGCGTACGCTCCTTGGTAGCAGTAGGCTGACTCAACATGATCGTCGTATTGCTGTAATTGAGCAATACGTGGTCGCCGTGTCTGCTGACATTCGAGCTTGCTGCTTCGTTGAATTGAAGGTCGACGCGAGCATCTGAGAAGTATGGACGTGCAATGCCACTAACTGTATCAATCAAGATCTTGTACTCAGGATCTTGAAGGTTAGATACGTTATAATCAGTCATTGGATCTACAAAGAACCCGTTCTTGAAGCGCTCAATCGAAGAGTTTGCTTCACCTGGCAGCACCATTTGCTTGGTGCTGGTTTCCAATGTGTTCAATAGAGTATAGTATTCCAAACGGCTGATACGTCCTTCGATGTCGGAAATATCCTTCATCGTGTATCTACGGTTTTGTTGTGGAAGCACATATACGCCAAGGTCTGGGCGGCCACTATCGGCAGCGTCTTTGGCAGATAGACTTGGATATGGTGGTACGTTGACAACACCGATCGTCATACATCCTTCTGGTTCCACTGGAACAGATGGAGAGTTGGACGGAGTACCTTCAACGATACGGATAGAACCAACCTTGTCGATGATAATTCTGTCACGGCGGGCAAGATATGATGTTACCGAGCCAGTGAACGATCTTGTTGGTGAAGGGAACTTCTTATCTGTAGCAGCGAACGTCACCGTGCTGCTTGGATCGATTGTTGCAGTAGCAGCATCGGTGGCCATAACAGCTGTGTTTGAACAGATAGGACGGAAGTCAATCACGTTACGAAGATCGTATGCCTTACCAGTCTTTGGTGATACAAACACAGGGATGTCCTGAGTTCTGATCTTGTTGCTTGGCAATGGGTTGGTTGTGTCGTCGATCGAACCACTATATGATTCTGTAGAGATGTATGTACCAACGCCGTGCGTCATCGCCTTAACGACGACCAACAGGTTCTTGTTCGTCAGCGAAATAGAAGCACCTGGGCGAATCTTCAATGTAGATAGGCCGTAGAAGTTGTCTGTCTGTCCACTGTCGATTACAAAACTGTCACGGTAGTTTGTCGTAGATGTGTTAGCGTATGATGTGCCTGTGCCAACATATACGCCGACCAAATCTACTACGTCAGGAATACCTAAGCTCCATGGACCACGTGTTGATGTAGTAGTCGCTGTATTAGAAATCTTTACATAATATGTGTTAGCTGTCTTAACACGAACAGCAGGAGAGTCGAACTCGGCATCGTGGTAGACTGTAGCGCCAGCAGTCGCCGTAATTGGGTGACCCAAAGAGACTGTAATCGCACTACGTGTAGAATCAGTAGCGATTGTACGACCGGTTGGTGCAAAATCGATAGGCACGTTAGCTGGATATGTGGTGTGGTGAGCGTTGCCTGTCCACGAAGCACCCCAGTTTGTAGACACCTGTATCGATGTGTTGGAGATGATGCGCGTAATCAGTGCAGTGTTGCCAGATACGCTGGTATTACCGACTTTGATATATTGACCAACAGTATATTCTGTAGTAAACAACGTACCAGTGCCCGTCACAGTGTTAGCGCCAGACGTGACTGTAACAGTACCACTATTATTCGATGACTTAGTCATCGCGCTGCTTGGGATAACGATGAAATCGCGCTCTTGAATAGTATTCAGCGTAGAGCTAGCTTCGTATGGGAACTGAACGCCACTACCCAACGAGATACTCAAGTCACCAGACAACGTAAACGAACCTGTGTTGTTCGATGTACGATCGATTACAACTTCGTTGTCGAGCTGTTGGACGGCAAATGTACCAGTTTCAAATATCAAACGATCAAAATCGGCATCATATTGCACTGCATAGCCGAGTGCCGAATCCCAAATAATGTCTGCAACACCTGTGCTGTTATACAATACAGTACGTACATCTTTGAAGGCATATCCTGGCGACATTTGTACGTCGAACAGGTACATACGATATGTACACTCTGCAGATCCTGGGGTTCCAGAATCGTATGCCAATGAACGCACACGAGCTGTGCCGATTTGGACGCCTCCAGACGGTGCTCCAATGCCATTGCCAGCGCTGATTGCGAGACGGCCGAGTGGGGCAGATGGGTCATTGTACAGAGTGACGGTAGATGCATTCTTTACATCAAAGTTGCCCATCAGTTCTTTCACCAACACATAGCCGCCATAGTTGGTAGCGATGGTTTGTGTTGTATCTGTTGCTGTATCTGTAGCCTTGCGGATAGGGTAGCGTGTGTTGTTCATAATCTCAACACGACCGCCTTCAACGTAGCCAACACCAGCACCAACAACCATACTTAGATGAGTTGTGTTGCTTGCGATTGATTCAGAATACAATGTAAATGGGTTAACGACGTAGTTACCTGACTCTTCATATGTACGACGAGCCAACTCTTTGTTGATCGAGTTGTATTGTGTAAATGTGCGGTCCTTTATGACGCGACCATCTTGGTATTCATATAACGTCAAGAATTCGTTATTGCTTGCCGCATTAGCTACAGACAATGCGACTAGGTTAGCTGTCAACTTGAGACGGTCTGCGCCTGGAGCTGTATAGTTAGTGGTGCCACCAGCATTGTCAAGCAATGTTTGATCAGAGTTGCTGTTAACAACAGCTTCGCTAGTAACGAAACCAACTGCAACGTTATTAGGTGTCGTATCATATTTCGAAAGAATCGTTTCATGTGCAGCGACGCGGATGAAGTGACCTTTTTGGTATATAACACCATCGGACGTCTTGATAGCAGTACCGCGGCCAACTGGTGCAGTATATACGCTATTAGCAACCTGCACTTGAGCAAGGTAGTTGACCACGTTCAATACAGCGCCAGCACCATTCGTAGACGTGATGGTGATGTCTGGAATCGTAGTGTAGCCGATTCCTCGCTCAACGACATTCACACTACGGATTGTACCGTTAGCATACGTGATAATTTGAGCACTTGCACCGGATCCAGTATTGCTTACGAACCCAACAACGTCGCTGTTAGAGTACAACGTACCGCCATCAACAACGCTGATAGATTCGACGCGATAATCGCGGTGGTAGGAAGTGAGAACGGAGTTGTTGCTATATGTCTTTTCGCCATTGATACCAGTGTTCAAGTACTTCAAGTACAATGTGTTCAAGTCTGGATCGAGCTGCTGGCCGCCTTGTGCATAGTTGACGGTCAGTGCATGCAGATTACTTGTCGATTCGACGACGTAGGTATTGACGAGCGCCGAGATTGAATAGTTATCACCACTCGGTTGCAAATCGAACAACTTTACATAGTGATACTCAGAATCAGTGATCAAGGAACATCCCTTGATGATAGTGCCTGTTTGATATATGTTATCACCAAAGCGCTCGATCTGGTTTTGCAAGATTGTTTGCAGTTGAGTCAACTCGCGCGCTTGTACAGCCACCGATGGCTTAAACAATACTCTATGATAGTTGCTTTCTTCGTTGTAGTCGTCGAAGTAAGGCGATTGTCTTAGAGTTGTCGACTGTTTGTCTAATGGCATTTAGCTTTTCCTTAGAATTCTATAATAGCTTTGATTGATTCTGTTTGACCTGATGCTTTATTTATCGGCGAAAAATTCTCCATGTACATAATATCGCCGGATCCGTAAATAATATCTGCAGGTATCACACTATCAATCGGTGCTGATGAGCCAGTTACTGGGCTCGAAATGTCTGTTCCTATATTACCTTGCAATTGTGTCAGCCATACTTGTGATGTGTTTGCAAAGTATACAATTGCGTTCGATGTTGCTGTATTGCCAGTCAATGTTACTGTTTCATTCGCAACGAATGAACCTGAAAGTGATGAGATGTTCAATTTTGTAAGTTGGCATGCATAGCTGACGTTAGCAACTAAGTTTGCGCTTCCGTTATTGCGGACTGCCAAAACTTCAGCTGTTGTAGTAGAGCTGCCACCGACAATGTAATTCACACTAGAGTTACCAGTACGGAAATGGCGGGTTACGTTGGTAAGAGTCAATGTGTTGGCAGATAGCGTTACGACCTTACCGGTAGCATTCGTTGTCGGTTGAGTTATTGTCTCACCGACAATAAACGACCCAGTTGCACTAGTATACGACAATTGGATGTTGGCCATCATCGGGTTGGACAAAATACCAATCGAACGGAATTCATTTGTATCCAACACTTTGTTATTGGCTTCAATGTCAGCGCTATTGAATGTCGTGGTGATACACAAATATCTACCGCCGAGCTCATTAACAGGGTCATACCCATGGCCGCCTTTCGGGCCAATGATCGCTTCTGCTGTAGCGGTATTACTTACGCCGCCTGTGTTACCGGAGAAGTATAAAGATGCTGTTGTGTAACCGCTTCCGCGTTTCGTAATCTCGATTTTGTATACCGAATTAGATGCTGCTGAATTTACTAGGGCACGAGCTTGGAAGTCGCTGCCATTTCCGACGACGATTACGTTTGGAGTAATTTCATACGTCGATGACGTTGATGGTGTCAGATCAAATGGCTGATCGAGGACGACCGTACGTGTAGCTCCCGATACAGTATAACCAGTGACAGTTCTTTGCTGGCCAGCACCAGTGCCGGTTGTAATTTTAATTGCTGATCCGTTGTAGAAGTTGGCATTCGATGAAGCAGACGACTCAATTACATACACCAACGCATTACCGCCGACAGATGTAGCTTGAATTGTACCGCTTGTAAATGCATCGTAGTTTGAACCACCATACGTCACTTGTGCATAGTCGATGGCGCCGGATACTGCATTGCCGACGACTGCTGCATTTGCAAATACTGGAATAAAGTCGTCAGAAGCGAATTTTGCAAACGTAGCATTTGGAATAGTGTACATATACTTCCATTGATATCCATCAGAAGTTTCGTAAATATCATCAGCAGGTGATGTAGATGTAGCATCGGGAGCGACAGTCGACACTGTGCTGTTGTTACTCAAACACTTAAATACATCATGTCCACTTCCTGAGTCTACAGATACGTAGAATGTATTACCATACAAACTACCTGAATCGTGCCTATACGCTTTATATCCAACGCCCGATTGCCAGTCGTTTCGTGGAATCATAGGCGACATATCAGTCGTTGCAATCGATTTCGCAACGATCATAGAATCATATGCACCTGTGTACATTTCCGACACCCGATCGAGAGGCTCAGGAGGATTTTGGTCGTCAGCAAATGGCTGCGACTTACCAAGGAACATATAAAAGATCGGATTAGATGTGATGATTCTGCCAACCATCGCAGTTCTAAATTTAGTGGTGAATATTTTTGCCATGTTATATAAACAAAATGTTTGTGCTGCTGATTGTACCAGTAGCTGATGAGTTGGCTCCTACGACGCTACCAGAAGCAGTAAACTGACCTTCTACGTCGACGAGCTGTAGGGTATTTAGTGCACCATTAAACGATTTGACTCGCCCTGTAGCTTGTCCCGCTTGACTGACTATCTCGTTAGCAACGTACGTGCCTGTTACGCCTGTCAACGTCAATGTATTGATTCTGCTATACGTTGCGTTTGCTGCAGCTACAGGTTTACTCGATAGTGTAATGCCAACGAACTTATTGAACATCTTAGTGCCGACGACGTGAGTAAGGCTCTTAACGACACTTTCATACTTTTCACGGCTAAGTCCAGTTTGAATCTCATATGAGTATTCTTGATAATATTCATTATCTTGAATTCTTTTTGTACTATCGAGTGTGCCTCTATCGCCTCTCCAATATCCTTGCGATGAACCATGCGTTTCTACTCTAGCAACACCAGCAGCCATGATCTGGTTACCAGGAGCGGAGATATCAACAGTTTCACCTTCCTCATAGAGGAAGCCAGAGTCGAGGACTTCGAGTGTGTTAATACGGCCGTCAGAAATGCCTGCTTCAGCATCTACGTTAACGTTGTTGCCAATCACGCCTGACGATGAGTCTTCCTGAATAGTAACGACGTTAGCAGTTGCGCCGGATTCAGCACCATAGATCATCGTCCCACGCACAAAGTCCTTAAACGTCGTCCGTTGCACGTCTACCTGATTATTCGAAGTGCCTACAACTATACCTGTTGTTATGATATTGGTATTTGTAATGCCAACCGACGTTACGTTAGCAGTTGCGCCGGAAACTAGACCAACGATTGTGTTGGATGAATCGAATGTGTTTGCTGTATTTGCGACGAATACACGAATCGTTCCAGCATTGCCTATTACAGACGTTGTGTACAAATCGCCAAAGATTGTGTGACCATCGGCACGCACTTGCTTGATAGTTTCACGAACAGAAAAGTCGAACGTCCCACTTACATTACTAACAGCGACGTTAGCGAGTGGTGTGCTGATACTTTGTGTTACTTGCTCGCCGATTGCGAAAATACCAACCTTATCAACGACACCTAGTGTCAATCGACTTCTCTTACCATAAGACGCAACAATCTGTTCGATTTCAACGACGAACGGCTTGGCGGTGTTATCGAAACCTGGGTTACGTTCAGTCAACGTCAGTACAGATCCGATTGTATATGCATTCTTACTGAAAGCAGATGCAAGTACAGATGATAAGTTGGCAGACGTATTAGCAGCAAACCCATATGTACTTGAATTTAATGGTAACGACAAGAATGTTGTATTAGGAGCTGCGTTTGCGCTCAGTAAGTCTGAGCCCAAGTATACAACTTCTGTATTTCCGATAGCACCGATCTTAAATTGGCCTGGATATCCACTCGATGTTACAGTAACATCGGCAACGGCGCCGTTGTATGGCGAGTACACTCTTGCATAAGATCCACCCTTGAAATCATTGGTGATTTGGAATACACCTACGGCACCTGTATTCGATCCTACGACGTTGGCTGATGCGGATATATCAACAGATCCTGTTTTAGAAGCACCATTATTAGTTTCGCCAATCACAAGTTTTGTGATATTTGTATTAGAGAAGTTGGTGTTATTGAAAGATCTCGTTGTTACCGATACGACGTTAGCAATTGCACCAGAGCTACTTCCTAGTATCAACTGGCCTGATGTAAAGGGACCATAACGATGGTCGATTACAACATACGATGAGTTTGCTTGGATGATGGTTCCAACTGCTGCATTACCGCTGCTATTGGATTGGTATACATCTTCGCCAATTACAAACGACCCTGTAACAGTATTTGCAAACTGCACGCTATCGATGTTTGCCGTGGACGTGGTGTGTGGTGAAATTAACAGTGTACCAGAACCAGCTGCCTGTGATACAGACAACACAAATCCGGTTGCGAGCACATTCGATGTTGTGTTTGTTGTTCCGTAAATCAGATCACCCGCAGCAAAGGTGGTATTTGCTGTGCTAAATGATACGTTCGTTAATGGTTGAACGATAGTAGTAAATTCCGGAAAGCCAGTAACAAATGAATTACTGCTAGAGAAGGACGTCAATGATAGTACGTTCGCTGATACGTACACCTTTTGGCTCGTCCCATAGATGTTAGCATTAAGCGTATATCCATACCCGCCATCAATAAGACGATAGTTAACTTCGCCCGTTCTGTTGCCAACAGACGTAACACGAGCCTTTCCGCGATGCCCACGGCGACTAGAAATAATATCGACAGTCTCTCCTTCGACGAACCCGCTACCAGACGATGTAATATTGACACGTGTGAGCGATCCGACTACTTGCGGAGCATCCTTAATGATGCCGTCTATAGAAACATACTCACCATAGAGGAACGATTGACCCGTATCTTGGTTGGGTTGCACGTTCGAGAGGTATGCCACGTCTACGATTTTGCCGTCGTATGTTTTGCGATCGACGCGCTCGACGAACGCCTTTGCGCCAGACAAGTTTCCTCTAATATCATGGCCCACAAACTGGACTGCTTTATCGCTTACAGAAAGCTCAATGTACTTTGGAACGATCCATACACCATCCGACGTTCTTAGGATATCATCCCCAGGATAGTATACGTCGACGTTCTCATTGAACAGCATGCGAAACACCAGCTCCAGCGATTCAATCGTACCTTTTGTCTGGTATAGGTCGTGTGAGTGTTTGATTAAATTGCGCTGCTCGCCGATGGTTACATTTCTCGCTCCAGCCAAATACTTGTCGGCGAAATGAGGAATGAATTCATCCAACGTGCTATCAATATCTCTATACTGTAGCAGGTTGCGAGAGTGAAAGAGTGGATTGCCTGTTTGCTCAAGCCACTCATAATACGCTTTGACGAAAGCTACAAAATGAGGCCCTTCTTCCCTATAGAAAGAAGGAAATTGTGACTCAATGAGAGGAGATATTTTATCGTGTAGTAATATATTCATTAGCCGCGCTCGCCGATAACTGTAACGTAGATGTCATCATCTTTGATTCTGATGATGTCGTTCTGAGTAGCTGCAATATCCTTGCTGTCTGTAACAGCACGAAGGCGGATAGCGCTTCCTTCATATGCTGTAATATTCAAACCAGCATCAAATACAACTGTTCCTGTTGTATAGTCTACAGTTCCTACATTGACTACTACAGCATGGTCTGCGCCTTCGTCAGCAACTGTAACAATTCTGATGACACCAAAACCATCATCTTCTACTTTACATTGAGCGCCACCATATGTAAAGAACGTCGATGTTATAGAGTGATTATCAACATACGGATGGATATAAGCGCTATTGAGAATCTTCAGCGGGTTGCGGAAGTGTACGGTGAATGGCTCTGTTGAATTGAGAGCAGGATTCAACTCCTTGTATGCGACAACTTCTGTACTATTGCCAATTATGCTGGTAGTCGTGTCATCGATTGCCTTGACGAGCTTAGAGTAGCGACATACAGTACCAAAATCGTTTAAGTTCTGCTCATTAAAGATACGAACCTTTGTAGCGATGGCCGAAATCAGCTCAGCTTCAGAAGAAGTTGTCGTATCGATGTCATATGTTACCGATGTATACACCTCGACGTTTAAGAACTCTGGATCAATGAAGATTGGGTCGATAGTAAGCGGACATCTTGTCTTCAAGAATTTTCTATATTCTTCCTTTTTGGAATCAGACACGCCATCAGACCCAGCGATGTCTGTAGAGATCATAACCTTGCCATAGCGTGGAGGATCAGCTTCTTCGCCACCGAAAACATAGATCGATGTAATCTCTGGATAGTTCAATTGAAGAAGTGTACGGTAGTCTGATGCTGTTACTGCGCGCTCTTGTGTTTGGAAGAAACGAGGAGCATTCTTACGGATCAATTGTGTTGTCTCGTGGACGGCCCCGCCAATTGCATCCTGGACGGTAGTAACGCGGACATTTGTGTGGCCATCGATGGCATCATCGCTAGCAAATACGCTACATCCATTAGGTAGCTCACCATTACCCACCTGATATACAGCTGAAATGACAGCACCATGCTTTGGCAAGCGGCCTTGCGTACCGTTACCGAACACCAACTCATACAAATCATTCTCTGCCGCTTGTACGAAGAATACTTGAGAGTTTCCGTCAATACCTAGGAACGATGAAGCCTGTTGGTAAGTGAGTGTAGTACTGCTGTTATCTTCAGTGACATACACGCGCAGACTTGTTGTGTCGATTGTAGGGTTGGATAGAATGAAGCGTTGGCTTTCTGAAGCTGCATTGAAAACAAACGTGTCAGTTACTAACGAACCTTCATAGATTGCAACGTTGCTGGCTGTAAACACACCATTTGAAGAACTCGTAACCAGCAAATTATCTGGCATCGTGAATGTGTAAGTGTTTGCACCAACCTTACTTGTAAACGATGTCCCACGTGGAATTGTAACTGTAGTAATTCCATTTGGGTTTGTCGGCGCGATAGCAATATCGATGATCGCTTTTGCTGAACGGAATGAGCGTGGAACGTAGTTCAGTTCCTTGGCATGTGATATTACACTAGCTCTGAGTTGAGCTGTATCCAAGAACATCTCACTTGCTACCATGTTAAGATAGAAAGAGTTAATGTATGTGTTATACGCCATCACATCAAGCAGGACATTAAGGTTCGAACCCTCGAGGTTGAAGTCCTTGAACGCAGTTTGCGAACTGAGGTATGACTTGAATGAAGACTTTAGCGTATCAAAGTCGAGGTTGACTAGATTAATTGAACCGTTGGCCATTATCGTACTCTATTAAGAAGGAGGTTGAGTGCTACAGGCGTTGATGTGTTAACGAGACTGAACACTAAGTTGACTTGTATTTGATGCTCATCAGCAGTTGTAGTAACACGCAACGATATTACGTTCGCGCGAGGCTCAAACTTGCTGATGCATGTAAGGATTCTGTGTCTCAGCATAGAAAGTGTGTCTTCAGTTGCTGGTTCGAATAATAGATGCTTAATATTAGCACCCAAATATGGTTGGTGGAAGCGTTCGTGATAGTCCGTCAAAAGCAGGTTGACAATCGAGCGCTTAACAGCATTCTCATTAGTCACGCGGACGATGTCACGTTTACCGGGATGCAGCTGGAGGTCGACGCCAAAGTCGCTAAACAACTCCGTCTTAACATCTGTAGATGTAAATTTATCTGCTATCGAAATATTTGCCATGTTAGCCTATGAATACTTTTGCGTCAGGCCCAACAATCAAGGGATGTACGCATGTTGCTGTGTCTCCAGTTCCACAAACTGGAGTTTTTGCTGCACCTACCCATACCAAAGGATTACCAACTGCCATCTTTGATGCTGCATGTGGTCCTGATCCATGTGGTGTAACAGGAGTACCGACAACTGCTATTGGAAGTCCTCCTACCGTGACGGTAGGATATAGTGGCGTCATCAAAGGTACACCACCGACAGTATCAGTAGGGGCTCCTACTCTTCCAACTAACTTTGGCATACAACTCCTCTTATGCTACTGTACTTCCAGGATTCAACCATAGGCCCAAGATACCCGAGACCATTGTGGTAGAACCAGACATAGACAACATACCAGCTGTATTAATATTAACAGCAGCAGTTCCGTTTATATTTATCAGCGGGGCAGACATCGATATTTGCTTATCCGATGCCATCGTAATAGCGCCCTTTGCGTATATCGTAAGAGCTCCGTCAGCAACAACGTACATATCGCCGTTGCTTTTTGTGTAGTGGCCGACGGTAGCTGTGTTGACGCGAATGCCATTTGTCTTATCGACAGTCATTCCGTTGCTCATCTCCATATATGAGCCACCATTGTGGTATACATGGATACGTTCAGCACCAGGTGTATCGTCTACTTCGATTGCATGCCCGCGTTCAGACTCAAATACTTTGTTGTATGGATACTGGGCAGCAAATGTTGCTGTAGGAGGCGGCTCCATTGGATTATCTTCACCTGCTCTGACTTCTGCCTTAGCAGATGCTAGCTTATTGACGCCTCTTGCAAGCTGACTGACGTCATGCATATCAGATGTAAAGTTATCTGTATCGGTGAAGTCTGGATCAGGCTGCGGAATGCCAGGATACGTTCCCAGAACAATTGGCATTTGTCCTTGTGGGCCATCAACGAAGAACCCAAACACAGTACTGTCGGGTCTGATAAATGTTGGGCTCCATCCCTTGCCTTGATAGCTTGCACTTGTTGTTGGCATTACCACATGAGCCCATGGCAGGTCATCAGTAGGTAATGTGCTGCTGTTCATCGAATAAAAATGATACACGCGCACCTTGACGCGGCCGAGTTGTAATGGATCCATAACATCTTCAACGATGCCGAACCACCACGTAAACCCCATTTTACCCATTTCACTCATGTTCTAAGACCCTCAATACTGTGATTGCGCGCACCGTTGACAGCGCTAATATGCACATAATAATCTACGTTTTCATTAAAGCTGAATGTATGTACTACACGAGCACACAAAAATGTGCCGGAATACATCTTATCAACCATCCCTCTACCTTCGCCCTTGGCCGCAATCTCACGTGATTGCGGAACCATGACTTTCATAACTTGTCCTGCTGTCACGTTCGAATCACCATATATTGTATACTGGATGTTATACTCGCTTAGCAGATTTGTGTATGCTTTCATTTCCCCGACATACTCAGAATACAGATCTTTTTGTGTGCTGTTCTGGCCATCCATTTCCCACGAACAATCTTTCGGTAGGTAGTACGCTACACATCTTGTATTTGCAAACGTTTCAGCAAAACTTGCTCTATTAAGATATCCTTGGCCACCCAATTGGAACTTGTTGCCATCGTCGACTAAGTTAAATCTCTTATTGAGAACGAACGCCTTTGTAGTCAAGTCGAATGAGTAGCAGTCAGCGTTGTATGCGCCCGAATCAATCTTTTCGGTCGTATCATAGAACGACACAATTTCAAAATCGACGATGTCTACCTTAACGCCGTTGGCAAGTTTTTCATCATATTCAGCTGGTAGTTGTCTAGCAGCATATGTGTGAGTAATTCCTGCAGATGGCAAAGATCCTTGTCTATTGAATAGACCGCTAATCGACGTAAACGAATATCCTTCCGAGCTACGGAAGAAGGTAAACGGTGTACGCGATTCACCAGTCGCGACAGATCTTGCACGGCAAAAGTCGATAGCAGCAAGTGGGCTCAGTTGCGGTGATAAGAAACGGCCGACGCCACGACTTGGTTCAAAATTGAATACATTGCCATCAGAGTCTAGCTGAATGTAATCATCAAAGATCTGGCCGGCAATGCTTGCGTATGTTCCTGTATAAGCCCGAGCCACAGTCTTTGCTGTATCAAATGCGCGTTCTTTTGTAACACCGCGTAGCACGTAGCCTTTAGCAGTGTTCATTTCGGTCATACCTGCTGTATCTTTTGTACCTAAGAAAAATTCATAGGAGACGGTCTTGCCATCGATGCTTTGGTATGAGAATCTGAAGAACTCCTCACCGACCAATGGAAACTTCTTTGCAAGGCTGTCATAATCGATCAGCATCATTTCACAACTGACGAACGGGTTGTAGATGTCCTCGTATATCTGAACAGATATCAAATTGTCAGTTACAGATAGTGTAACGCCGTCACCATTATAGATGACAGCTTCTTTAATAATCGCCCGCCCGAGTACGTTTTGTTCAGCCATATTAGCTCATCACACTTTGCAAGTTAAGCTGAGCTTGTTCTGCATATCTCTTGTCGATTAGCTTTACAGTCTTTCGCTGCTCATTTAGCAATTCTTCATAGTCGTAGTACGACACAGCGCGCCAATATGTTTGCTCGACTGTGGGGATATTCTCAACCATCACAGTAACAGTAATCGGCGTTGCTTGTGTGCTAGTGTTAAACCCAACAATCGGCAACCCCGCATTAAATGTACCGTTGACGTTTTTAAGCGTGATACTCTCAGTATCCAGTGTTGTAATTTCAGCATAGCCAATCACAGTATCGCCGCTCAGCTGACTTACCAATTCACCAACTTCAAATCCAGCCGACGTAGGCACAGCCAAACGGATGATTCTATTAGTAGTTACAATGAGATCGAGCGCAGCACGTTGATAAAAAACAACACTACCATATTCATTTAAAACAGGACTCCAATAACGCTTTAGATTAACTGGCGCTACACACTGTAGTCCTTCATATGCTGAAATGGTCAGCTTGGTATCGTCCCCTACCCAATTGACTTGGTAGTGATGTGTTTTAAGTTGTGCTTCTGTCAATGACCCATACTTACTAACGATGTATTGGTTGAATTGATCGCCAGACAAATACCATCCATAATAGGGATCGATGATTC
>Ga0228701_1000149_pt1 | contig 74686 bp, 71 predicted proteins | sample McNCre117_Aug_MG_2_FD_178017 | JGI IMG/M metagenome (GOLD analysis project Ga0228701, IMG submission 178017) | Freshwater microbial communities from McNutts Creek, Athens, Georgia, United States - 11-17_Aug_MG | ecosystem: Environmental > Aquatic > Freshwater > Creek | place: USA: Georgia... | reverse complement strand
TATGCCTGACATGGGTGGTATGGGCGGCATGGGTGGTATGGGCGGCATGGGCATGTAATTGCCTCGCTGCTTTGCCTGAGCACTTCGGTGCTCTTGCCAAACAAAAAGCCCCGCAGTGCGGGGCTTTTTTTCGTCGGCCTGCGATGGCTTAGTGCATCAAAGCTTCCAGCTTCACGGCGTCCACACAGAAAGCGCGAATGCCTTCAGCCAGCTTCTCGGTCGCCATGGCGTCTTCGTTTAAGGCGTAACGGAATGACGCTTCGGTGTGATGCACCTCGGGCAAATTGAGTTGCATCGCTGCAGATGCACTCAGGGCTTGCGTCAAGGGTTCATTCGAGGCCCCGAGTTGCGCCAGCAACTCAGGCGCAATGGTGAGCAAATCACACCCCGCCAAAGCAGTGATTTGTCCTACGTTTCTGAAGCTTGCGCCCATCACCTCGGTCTTGATTCCGTGGCGTTTGTAGTGGTTGTAAATCGCGCGGACCGACTTCACGCCGGGGTCGTTGGCGTTTGCGTTGTCAGCCTCCACCCACGCACTACCAGCCGATTTTTTGTACCAGTCGTAAATGCGCCCCACGAACGGAGAAATGAGTTGCACCTTGGCATCCCCACACGCCACGGCTTGAGCAAATGAGAAAAGCAAGGTGAGGTTGGTGCGAATGCCTTCGCGCTCCAACTCAGCAGCGGCTTGAATCCCCTCCCAAGTCGATGCAATTTTGATGAGCACGCGCTCATGCTTGATGCCTTGCGCTTCATACAGCGCCATGATGCGTTTGGCACGCGCCACGGTGGCCGCCGCGTCAAAGCTCAACCGTGCATCCACTTCGGTGGACACACGTCCTGGAATGGTGGCCAAAATTTCGCACCCAAAACGCACCAACAAGCGGTCAATCTGTGCGTCCATCGATTCGTTGCTGTACTCGGCCACCACGGCCTTGAGCAAAGGCAGGTATTCGGGCTTTTGCACCGCTTTCAAAATCAGCGATGGATTGGTGGTGGCATCTTGCAGCTGGAACTGGGCGAGTTGCTTGAAGTCGCCAGTGTCGGCCACCACGGTGGTGAATTGCTTGAGGGCGTCGAGTTGGTTCATGGGCCCATTATCCTGCGCGGACACATGCGCGTCAGTTGGCGCTACAGTCTATTCATGCAATCTTTCATGCCCAAGAAAATTTTGGTCCTCGGTGGCAGTGGCTTTGTGGGCCGCCATGTGTGTTCGCGCCTAAGCCTGCAGCATCACCAAGTCACCGTCCCCACACGCCGCTTGCCCGCACGCCACATTCAGATGATGCCAGGCGTGAGCGTGGTGCAAGCCAATGTGCACGATGCCAAACAATTACAAGCCTTGGTGCATGGCCACGACGTGGTGATCAACCTCATCGCCATCTTGCACGGCACTGAAGACGAATTCAACCATGCGCACGTCACCCTGCCCGCCAACTTGGCGCGTGCGTGCCATGCTGAAAACGTCACACGTCTCATCCACATCAGCGCTTTGGGCGCAGATGTCCATGGCCCATCCATGTACCAACGCAGCAAGGCGCGCGGTGAGTTGGCCTTGCAATCAGCCGCACAAAAAGCGCCGCTGGGTTTGACTCTGCTACGCCCCAGCGTGATCTTTGGCAAAGACGACCAGTTCATCAACCTGTTTGCGAGTTTGCAAAAAATATTTCCAGTCATGCCCCTGGCAGGCGCGCGCACACGCTTTCAACCCGTGTGGGTGCACGATGTGGCGCAGGCCATCGTGCACTGCGTGAATACGCCCAGCACCGAAGACCAAGTGTTTGAGCTGTGCGGCCCCGACATCCTCACACTCACGGAGTTGGTGCAGCTCGCAGGCCGCTGGGTGGGCCAAGAACGCCCTGTCATCTCACTGCCCTACGCGATTGGCTGGCTACAAGCCCTGCTCATGGAGTGGGCACCCGGCAAAACACTCATGAGCCGCGACAACTTGGACTCGATGAAAGTGCACAACGTGGCCGTGGGTCACTTACCTGGCCTGCGTGCGTTGGGCGTGTCAGAGCCAAAGTCCATCAAACGTTTGTTTGTCGCAGGCAAGTGATGAAGACCTACCTCGTCGGCGGTGCGGTGCGTGATGCATTGATGGGCATGAACGGTTCTGACCGCGACTGGGTGGTGGTAGGCGGCACGCCCGAGGCGCTGGTGGAACAAGGCTATCAACCGGTAGGCAAAGACTTTCCTGTGTTCTTGCACCCCGACACGCACGAGGAATACGCCCTCGCCCGTACCGAGCGCAAAACAGCACGTGGCTACCACGGCTTTAGCGTGTATGCCGCGCCTGATGTGACGTTAGAGCAAGACCTCGCACGACGTGACCTCACCATCAACGCCATCGCGCAAGACGGCGACACCTTGATTGACCCCTACGGTGGCCAACGCGATTTGCACAGCCAAGTGCTGCGCCACGTGACCGACGCGTTTCGCGAAGACCCCGTGCGCATCTTGCGCGTGGCTCGGTTTGCGGCACGCTTCCCAGACTTCACCGTCGCACCTGAAACCGTTGTGCTCATGCGAGAGATGGTGGCCGATGGCGAAGTCGATGCCTTGGTCAGCGAACGCGTATGGCAAGAACTCTCCCGCGGCCTCATGGGCGTCAAACCTTCGCGTATGCTGCAAGTGCTGCGCGAGTGCGGTGCTTTGCAACGCTTGCTACCCGAGGTGGACAAACTCTATGGCATCCCCCAACGTGCCGAGTACCACCCAGAAATTGACACGGGCATCCACTTAGAAATGGTGCTCGACGCGTCAGCGCGGATGAACGCCCCTCTCGACGTGCGCTTTGCCTGCCTCTGCCACGACTTGGGCAAAGGCACGACGCCTGCCGACGTGTTGCCGCGTCACATAGGCCACGAGCAACGCAGCGAAAAACTCACCCGCACTTTGTGCACGCGATGGCGTGTGCCTGTCGCTTGTAAAGAATTGGCCGAACTGGTCGCACGCGAACACGGCAATATCCACCAAAGCTTGAGCTTTGGGGCAGAAGCCGTGTTGCGCTTGCTGGTGCGTTGTGATGCCCTGCGCAGGCCTGAGCGTTTTTTGCTGGGCTTACAAGCGTGCGAATGTGATGCACGCGGACGTTTGGGCAAAGAGGATGTGTCTTATGCTCAAGGGCCGCGACTGGCTTTGCTGTTGAAAGCAGCGCAGTCTGTTGATAGTGCTGCCGTGAGCGCGCAGGCTTTGCAGGATGGGCTGAAAGGGCCTGCTATCGGGGCGCGTGTCGATGCAGCACGGGTGGCATCTATCGCTTCTGCTCTTTGAGTTCAAAGCACCTTAGAAATCCCAGCGCACACCAAGCTGAGGATGATGGTGGATGCGAGTGGAATAAAAATCTCGCGTCCAAAAATCTTGAACCGAATGTCTCCAGGCAAGCGCCCAAACCCGAGCCTTTGAAGCCAAGGCGTCAACGCGTTGACCAGCAACAACGCGAGGAAAACAACAATCAGCCAGCGGGTCATGCTGCGGCTTACAGCGCGTAAGTGCGGTCGCCTTGTGCAAAGCCCATCGGCTCCCACTCGGTCGTGCCCAAAGCCACCACTTTGAACAGCTCACCCATTTCGTGCTCGGTGATAAGCTTTTGGGCCATGCTCTTTTCATCCATTGGCGCATTCACCAACGGTGGCAACAAGCCGCAGTTGATCAAGAAGTGTGCTTGACTGGTGTAGCCCAACACGTTCAAGCCCGCGTCTTGCGCAGCCAAGGCCACACCGGTGAAGTTGACGTGTGCCGTGATGTCTTTTCGCCCCACATCGTCCAGCGGGTCAGGGTCTGACTTGTGCAGCTTGTGGCACATCAAGGTGCCCATGCTGCGCTGGGGGTGGAAGTATTCGCTCTCGGGAAAGCCGTAGTCAATCAAGAACGCCGCCCCGCCTTTGCCTGTGGCGGCCTCGCCTGCTTTGAAGCGATCGGCCAGCGTGGCCACAAAGGCTTCGGCTTGGCTGTGAATTTCGGTGAGGTAGTCGTGTTCGCCTGGCACGTCCATGGGTGGACGCAAATCGGTCACGCGGTCTTCCCATTGCAAGGGGGAAGCTGCATCGGCCTGCCACACCACCCCACGCTCGTGCCACACACCGCTCTTGCGCACCAGCAGTTGGACGGGCATGGCGTCTAACACTTCGTTGCCCACCACCACGCCACTGAGTTGCTCAGGCAAGGCATCGACCCATTGCACTTTGTGGGCATGGGCTTTGAGGGTGTATTGTTGGCGCTCGCGCAAGCTGCCAGACAAATCGACGATGGTGTAGCGCTTGACGCTGTCGCTGAGGCTATCTAACAGCTGCAAAGCCAAGGCACCAGAACCTGCGCCAAACTCCCACACCTCGTCTGTACCTGTGACTTGCAAGGCTTCGGCCACTTGGTTCGCCAGCGTGCGGCCAAAGTGTTTGGACATTTCGGGGGCGGTGGCAAAGTCACTACCGGTTTCTGGCGTGAGGCCAAACTTGCGCAGGCTGTTGGCGTAGTAGCCCATGCCAGGCGCGTACAGGGCCAGCGCCATGAAGCGGTCAAAGCCCAGCCAGCCGCCGGCGTTGGCAATGCTGCGCTGAATCAGGGAGTACAAAGCCTGTTGGCCCGGGTCGTTGGATAATTGGGGGATCGTCATTGGGTGCAGATCGTAACTCGACCTCCCCCACCTCCACACTGTCTTTTCACCACAGGCACCTCACACCATGCGCTCTTGGGCACTCATCACAGGCGGCAGCGTTCGCTTAGGCCGCGAAATCGGCCTCGCCTTTGCGCGCGCGGGGTGGAACGTGGCTTGCCACTACAACCACTCTGAGACGCAAGCCCATGCCTTGTGCGCTGAGTTGCGCGACTTAGGCGTTGAGGCCTTGGCTGTGCAAGGCGACTTGGAAGACGAAGCCAGCTGCCAAAGCATTTTCGATACGACCGTGGCCATCACCGGCACAGCCTTGCAGTGCGTGGTGAACAACGCCTCGTTGTTCGTGCCAGACCAAGGCGCAGACTTTGACGAGGCACAGGCCTTGGCGCAAATCAAGGTCAACCTCATGGCACCCATGCGCTTTGGCAAGTGGATGGCGGCGCTGCACGGGCATGACACGCAAGAAACCAACGGCGCTGTCATGAGCACTGCCAACGCGGCAACGCAGAATTCGGCAAGTCTTCATGCCAAGCCAAGCGTCATTCACGTGTTGGACCAAAAGGTGTTCAACCTCAACCCCGATTATTTTTCGTACACGCTCTCCAAGCTCGCGCTCGAGCGCGCGGTGAGTTTGCAAGCCCAGTCTCTCTCCCCCACTTTGCGTGTCAACGCCGTGGCCCCTGGGTTGATGTACCCGAGCGGCCCACAAACCCAAGACAACTTCAACCGTGCAGCCAAGGCCAACTTGCTGCGCCAGCCCATCAACCCCACTGACGTGGCCAGCAGCGTGGTGTTTTTGGCCAGCAACGCCAGCATCACCGGCACCACCGTGCGCGTGGACAACGGCCAACATTTGGTCCCGCTCGCTCGCGATGTGATGTTTGTGGTGGAGGAGCTTTTCAAATCATGAACGACCAACTTTTACGCAACTGCCGCCGCTTGTTTTTGCGTGGCCTGACCGTGCAAGCGCACATTGGCATCCACGACCACGAACTGCATGCGGCACAACGCCTCATCATCGACGTGGACTTGTATGTCTCGTTCGCAGGCACCCACCCCAAAGACGACCGCATTGACGAAGTGGTGGACTACGACTTTGTGCGCGCCGTGGTGCACGCCCGCATCGCGCAAGGCCACATCAACTTACAAGAAACCTTGTGCGACGACATTCTGGCGCACCTGCTGGAGCACACCGGCGTGATGGCCGCACGCGTGTCCACCCGCAAGCCCGACGTCTACCCCAACTGTGAAGCAGTGGGCGTGGAAGTGTTCCGTGCCAAACCCGGAGTGCTGTGACATGGCAAGCAAAGGCACACAAATACTCAACCTCACCGGCCTGCGCTTTGATGCCAACCTGGGCATCTTGGAGCACGAGAAGATTGACCCGCAACCCATTCAAGTAGACGCTGAGTTGAACCTCGGCACCCAGCCCTTGCTGCCACACGACGATGACATTTGCCACGTGCTGGACTACCGCAAGGTGCGCCAAATCATCATCACCGAATGCACGGCAGAGCACGTGAATTTGCTCGAAACCCTCATTGGCAAACTCGCCCACCGCCTCATGCAACTGCCGGGCGTATTGGGGGTGCGCGTGAAGATCGCCAAGCTCGAAATTTTTGACGACTGCGAAGTCGCCATCCGTATGGAAACTGGACAGTGGTAAAGCTATGACGACAACGACAGAAAAAGACCTGAACAAAGATCCGAAGCAACTCAAGATCGAGCACGAGAACCACAAGCTCGAAAAACGCCTGTGCCGCCAAGTCGGCCAAGCCATCGTCGACTACAACATGATCGAAGAAGGCGACAAGATCATGGTGTGCATGTCAGGCGGCAAAGACAGCTACGCCATGCTCGACATCTTGCTGATGATGCAACAGCGCGCCCCGATCAGCTTTGAGCTGATTGCGGTCAACCTCGACCAAAAGCAACCCGGCTTCCCCGCCGATGTGTTGCCCAAGTACTTGGCGCAAGTGGGTGTGAAATTCCGTATTGAAACGCAAGACACGTACTCCATCGTCAAAGAAAAAATTGCCGAAGGCAAAACCATGTGCAGCTTGTGTTCGCGCTTGCGTCGCGGCATTTTGTATCGTGTGGCGGGCGAATTGGGCTGCAACAAGATTGCGCTGGGCCACCACCGCGACGACATCTTGCAAACCTTCTTCTTGAACATGTTCTACGGCGGCAAGCTCAAAGCCATGCCCCCCAAACTGGTGAGCGATGGCGGCGACCACATGGTGATTCGCCCGCTGGCCTACGTGGCTGAAAAAGACTTGGAGCGCTGGGCCAAAGTGCGTCAGTTCCCCATCATCCCGTGCACGCTGTGCGGCAGCCAAGATGGACTGCAACGCCAAGTGGTGGGCGATATGCTGCGCGAGTGGGAGAAAAAGCACCCAGGTCGCATTGAGAACATGTTTGCAGCCTTGCAAAACGTGGTGCCTTCGCACCTGATGGATCACACCAAGTTTGATTTCAAAACTTTGGTAACGACCGGCGTAGCGTCAGAGGATGGCGACAAGGCGTTTGACCATGAAGAGTTTCCGATGGCAACCCTACCGGGAATGCAGGTGGTGTCGCTTTAATTTTTGCGGCAAACCCCAAAGCGTTGCGCGCATGGGGTGTGGTGGCTGACGATTTCTGGGACTCCAGCATGAGGAAGCCGCCGCACCTCATGTGTGCAGCGCGCCTTACCCGAAGCAAAAAAGTCAGAGCTTAAAAGCCACCACCTTCTGGTGCTGCTCACCCAAGCCTTCAATCCCCAGCGTCATCACGTCCCCACGTTTCAAGTACACAGGCGCAGGCTTGCCGTCTTTTTTGAAGCCCATGCCCACACCGGGAGGTGTTCCGGTGCAAATCACGTCACCTGGCTTCAAGGTCATGAACTGACTCAAGTAGCTCACGATTTTGGCAACGCCAAAAATCATGGTTTTCGTGCTGCCGTTTTGCATGCGCACACCGTTCACGTCGAGCCACATGCTGAGTTTCTGTGGGTTGGCCACTTCGTCACGCGTGACCAGCCATGGACCGATAGGGCCAAAGGTGTCGCAGCCCTTGCCCTTGTCCCATGTGCCACCGCGCTCCAATTGGTATTCGCGTTCGCTCACGTCATTGATGAGGCAGTACCCGGCCACATGCTCAAGCGCTGCCTTTTGTGACACATGGCGCGCCTCTGTGCCGATGACGATGCCCAGCTCGACTTCCCAATCGGTTTTGGTGGAGCTCTTGGGTAGCATCACATCGTCGTTCGGACCTTGGATACAGCTGATGGCCTTGGTGAACACGATGGGCTCTTTGGGAATGGGCATGCCGGCTTCAGCCGCATGGTCGGCGTAGTTCAGGCCAATCGCCAAAAACTTACCGATACCCGCGACAGGACAACCCATGCGCGGCTTACCTTTGACCAATGGCAATTTGTCGGTGTTGAGCTTTGCCAATTTGGCCAACGCTTTGTCGTTCAACTGATCGGGCGTGACATCGGGGATGACCTTGCTTAAGTCGCGCAATTGGCCTGCCGCATCAATGAGGCCTGGTTTTTCTTTGCCGGGGTTGCCGTAACGCACGAGTTTCATGTGTCGCCTTTGAAAAATTTAAAAATCGTATGGAAATGAACGACTAAATTCTGTCGTCATACCGTGAGTGCCCCTAGCACGTCAGCGACACATGAGCGCCAGCGAGGCTTCCAAGTGGTCCAGTGGCGAACGCTTGAAGCCTGAACGTGTGAAGCGTTGCAACTGACCCAGCGCAAACGCCATCAACACCGCCGCACGCACTTGCGCATCGGAGGTAGGCGAGGCGGACTTGTTCGCTTCCGCCGCCGCTCGCAACACTTGTCGCAAGGCTGATTCGATGCGCTCAAACAATTGGTTCATGCGTTGGTGCAAGCGCTCGTGTTCAAACACCAAGGCATCGCCCACCATGACGCGCGCCATGCCTGGGTTCTTCTCGCCGAATTGCAACAACACCGTCACCATGCGTGCCGCTTTGGTTGCGCCATCGCCTTCACGCTCGGCAATTTGATTGACCAAGCCAAACACGCTGTGTTCGATGAAGTCAATCAAGCCTTCAAACATTTGCGCCTTGCTGGCGAAGTGGCGGTACAGCGCCGCTTCGCTCACATCCAGCTTAGACGCTAACAGCGCCGTGGTGATGCGCTCAGAGCCTGGTTGCTCCAGCATGCCCGCCAGCGTTTGCAAAATTTGCTCACGCCGTTGGCCTGGCTTCATGCGATGACGAACCACCTTGGTCTCTTCAGAGTTTGGAGCGGCAGCGGCAGGCAAAGCGTTGTCGGACATGGCGTAGAAAGTAAGTTAGTGCGACCTAATCATGGTGCCAAACGCTTGCTCCGTCAAGACTTCCAACAACATGGCATGAGGCACGCGTCCATCAATGATGTGCACTGCTTTCACACCACTGTTGGCCGCGTCCAAGGCGCCGGCGATCTTAGGAATCATGCCGCCGCTGATGGTGCCGTCGGCAATGAGTTCGTCAATGCGACGCGGCGTCAACTCGGTCATCAACTCGCCTTGCTTATCGAGCACGCCACGGATGTTGGTGAGCATCAAGAGTTTTTCGGCACTGAGCACGGTGGCTAATTTAGCGGCCACCACGTCGGCGTTGATGTTGTAGCTCTCGTTGTGCTCACCAAAACCAATGGGGCTCACCACAGGGATGAAGGCATCGTCCTGCAAGGCTTTGACCACGCTGGGGTCGATGCTGACGATGTCGCCCACTTGGCCCACGTCGTAGGTTTTACTGGGGTCTTTGCTGTCGTGCACAGTCAGCTTCTTGGCGCGAATCATGGCGCCGTCACGACCGGTCAGGCCCACGGCTTTACCGCCGGCTTGGTTGATCAGGCCCACGATGTCTTGCTGCACCTCGCCGCCCAACACCCACTCCACCACTTCCATGGTTTCGGCGTCGGTCACACGCATGCCTTCGATGAACTCGCCTTTTTTGCCCAAGCGTTGCAACAAGCCTTCAATTTGCGGGCCACCACCGTGGACCACCACGGGATTCATGCCCACGAGCTTGAGCAACACCACGTCTTCGGCAAAGGCTTTTTGCAGTGCAGGGTCGGTCATGGCGTTGCCGCCGTATTTGATGACCAAGGTCTTGCCATGGAACTTGCGAATGTAGGGCAGCGCCTGGGCCAAGATGTCGGCGGGAGAAAAATCGCTCATAGTGTCAAACTCCGTGGGGTTTCAGTGGGCGCTTATTCAGCGTGTTCAGCCGCAGGGGCAGGCTGTGCGGCTTGTGGGCCCAACACGCGCTCGCGCACCATTTCACGCAACAGCTTTTTCTCTTGGAAGCTCAAAGCACGCTCCAACACACGACGCACGCCGAGCAACAACTGGCGGTCCACTTCTTGTGGAATGCCACGCGTGTTTTGCAGCTCTTCACGCAAGTCTTCGCGCAGGTCTTCTGGCTCTTCGTCCCACCATGCGGTGATGACGGTGTTGAGTTGCTCGCGCAGTTGCTCAGGGTCAATCGCCGGCGCGGCATGCACTGAGCTGGCGTGGCGAGCACCACCGTCGCGCACAGCCTGCGCCCCCAACACCACGCGTTGATCCGCTTGCGACAACAAGCGCGCCCAACCTGGATCTTCGCGGTTGAGTTGCGTCATATTGCGTGAGGCCTCGTCGGCCAAGAGGTGCACAGACACGCCGTGCAATTGCGCCTCATCAATCAAGCTGATCAAACGCTCGTCGTCACTGCCCACCAAGATGTGGTCGCAAGCGCCGCGCTCAGCCAGACGCTTGAGGTCGGCACCCAAGGTACGCAGCATCGACAACCCGCCGTCTTGGCTGTGTGGCAATACCGCACGGGCGATTTGCGCGCCAATGGCTTGATCATCCGGCGTGTCGCTGTACCAGTAAATGCGACGCAAATTCAGATCCAGACCGTTATGAGCCAAAGCATTGCTCAGCAGTTGATGCAACTGCGGGCGTACATGGTCTTGTGCGGTGTCGGTTTGGCCTTGCAACCACGCCAAAAAGCGAGCGTCGATGAGGGCCATGCAAGATTCAGCGCCGGCGTGTGCGGCAGCATGTGAAGAATGTGTGCGTTTCATGGAAGTACTAAAAAGGTAAGAAGATAGAAATCACCCACCAGAGCACTAACTGTGCGCACTGGCAAGCTGGTTTTATTTTAGGCCGCAGACCGCATATTCACAGGGGATAATCGCTAAAACTTGTAAAGTTTTCAATTCATGACACAACCCATTTTGATCACAGGCGGCACGGGCTTTATTGGCTCGCACACCGTCGTCACCCTTGCAGAGGCTGGCCAACCTGTGGTCATTTTGGACAATTTGTGCAATTCAAGTCCCAAGGTGCTCGACCGTTTGGCCCATTTGAACGCCAGCCCCATCGAGTTTGTGAAAGCGGATATTCGTGACTCGGCGGCGCTTGACGCCGTGTTTGCACGTCACAATTTCGCGGGCGTCATCCACTTTGCGGGCCTCAAGGCCGTGGGTGAGTCGGTCGCCCAACCCCTGCGCTACCTAGAGAATAACGTGAGCGGCACGATCAACTTGCTACAAGCCATGGAACGCGCCAACGTGCGTCGCATTGTGTTTAGCTCGTCGGCCACCGTGTATGGCGATCCCGTGAGCGTGCCCATCCCTGAAACGGCGGCGCTGACCGCCACCAACCCGTATGGCCGCACCAAACTCATGGGCGAAGACGCGCTGCGCGAGCTGCACGCCGCTGACCCGCGCTGGAGCATCGCCATCCTGCGCTACTTCAACCCTGTGGGCGCGCACAAAAGTGGTTTGTTGGGGGAAGCACCGAACGGCATCCCCAACAACCTCATGCCCTACATCACGCAAGTGGCCTTAGGGCAACGCGAACACCTGCAAATTTTTGGCAACGACTACGACACACCCGATGGAACCGGTGTGCGCGACTACCTGCATGTGAGCGACTTGGCTGCGGGCCACTTGGCCGCGCTTCGTGCCCTGAATGAACCGAAGCTCTTGACCGTCAATCTCGGCACAGGCCGTGGCGTGAGCGTGCAAGACATGGTGGACACCTTTGCCCGCGTCAACGGCGTGCCCATCCCCCACCAAGTGGTGCCACGCCGCCCTGGCGATGTGGCGCAATGCTTGGCCGACCCACGACAAGCCAAAGCTTTGTTGAATTGGGAAACCCAGTTTGACCTCGAACGCATGTGCGCCGACGCTTGGCGCTGGCAGTCCATGAACCCACAAGGTTTCGACACTCCGCTATGAAAAACCAAGACGACGGCACACTGTCCCTGTTTGACGACTTCCCGCCTGCCTACGAACCCGCGAAAGTGCCGCCACCTGCGGTGCCTAAAAAGCCGCGCGCCAAACGCAAAGCAGCCGAACCCAAAACAGAAGAACCAGACACCCATGCAGCTGAGGCAACACCCAGCTCAAACGCGCCGACTGCTGTCACGGAGGTCGCGCCAGCTGAAACTGCTGTAGACCAAGGCGTACACGTCGAAAAAACGCTGCACCTCGCAGGCCTTGTCGAGCCCCAACGCCGCCGCAACAGCCCTTGGGCCACACTCGATTTACAAGCGTTACAAGCTGCCACGCAAGTGCCTCATGTGATGATCGTCATCACACGCGGCGAAGCCGGTGGCGCGCAATCACATGTGCGTGACTTGTGCCAAAGCTTGCAAGCGCGTGTGCAGTTCACCGTCGTCATTGGTGGCCCCGTTGAAGAATCCGTGTTGGGCCACGAACTATCAGCCATGGGTATCACCGTCTACCCCATGCCCGACATGGTGGAATCGCTGAACCCGCTCAAGTTATGGCCTGCGGTACAGCAACTGACGCAACTCATCCACACCCACAAACCTGACCTCGTGCATGGCCACAGCGCCATTGCTGGCTTGGTGTCACGCGTCGCCGCCAAACGCGCAGACGTGCCTGCGATCTACACCGTGCACGGCTTTGGCTTCAAACCCGAAGTCCCTCTGGTGCGCCGCACGGCTGCCGCATTGGCCGAGCACATGATGGCGCGCTGGACCGCGCACATGATTTGCGTGTCCAAGTACGAACGCGAGTTGGCGTACGACCTCGCCATTGCGCCGGAACGCATCCATGTCATTCCCAATGGCATTGCACGTTTGACACAAACAGAGACCACACCAGCAGAAGGCAACGAAGGCACTCGCGGTGCAACACCACGCCTCATCATGGTGGCCCGAACCAAAGCACCCAAGCGTCACGATCTGCTGTTGCAAGCCTTGGCCAAAGTACGCAATACCTTGGGCTATGAACTGCTTATGACATTTGCAGGCGATGGTCCGCTCACCAACGCCCTGCAAGCGCAAGCCAAAGAACTGAATCTCAAACTCGTGACTTGGGCGGGTGACGTGAGCCAGGTGAGCGCGCTGCTCACCCAGCACGATGTGTTTGTGCTGCTGTCTGACCACGAAGGCATGCCCATCACTGTGCTCGAAGCCATGCGTGCAGGCTTGTGCATCTTGGCGAGCAATTTACCTGGCATTCGCGAACAAATCAGCACCTATCAAGATGGCATCTTGGTGACCAACACCCCAGAAGCTGTGGCCGAGAAACTGCTGCAACTCGTGCGTGACCCGCACATGCGCAAACGCCTGGGTAAATCTGCCCAACAGCGGTTTGAAGATAGCTTCTCTGCCGAACCGATGGCCGAGCGTGTGCTGCAGGTGTACAGCCAGTGCACGCAAGAGACGTCGAGCGAGCAAGCCACGCCCACCGAAACAACACACATGCACAGTGCAGGCTTGGTCTCGGCCTCGGTCCGCCGCCGCGATGCGCTGCAACGCTGGGCCCTGTGGGGATGCTGGATGTTGATACCCAGCCTCATGGCCGCACAGCTGTTTGAAGATGCAGGCCTTATGACCTACCAATTTGGCGAAACACTCTGGTGGTGCGTGCTGCCCTACGCGGTGGCCACGCACTTGCTGATGCGCGCCTCACACTTGCCCGTGGCCGAACGCAGCGGTGTGTTGTGGGTGTCCACCACCGCACCGTTTGTGTTCACCCCTTTGGGGTTTGCGTTGTTGCAGCAACCCTATTCACGCGCTGGCGTGTTGTGGGCTTATGCCACGACCACGCTGTGGCTGTGGTGGGGTTACCACCGCCATGTGAAGCACCGGGCGTTGCGACTGGTACACATCGACGTCAACGTCCCCAATCAACTCATGGCGTGTCTGAGTCCAAGCAAGTTGGATTCACACACCGTCCAGCTCATCGCATGGAACCCCAACAGCGACACGCCCTTGCCGGCCTGCGATGGCGTGGTGCTCGACCGTCATGTGCGCAGCAACGACGAGCGAACCCGCTTGCTGAGCGAACTCAAAATGCAACACCTGCGCATGTACAGCGTTGAGGCAGTGGCTGAACTCACCAGCGGTCGCAAGATGCTTCCTACTGCGGCGGACACGCTGTGGGAGATCGACAACGACCCCAGCTATGACCGCGCCAAACGATTGCTAGACGTGGTGACCGTCATCGTGCTGGCCCCATTTTGGTTGCCGCTTGCAGCAGGCGTCGCACTCGCGGTACGGTTTGGCTCCAAAGGCCCCGCTTTATATTCACAACCCCGCGTGGGGCGCGATGGCCAAGTCTTCACGCTGTGGAAATTCCGCAGCATGGTGCATGGCTTACAAGCGCCAGGCGTGGACTTTGCGCAAGCCGAAGATCCGCGCATCACCCGCGTGGGCCGCGTGTTACGTCGCACGCGCTTAGATGAACTGCCACAACTCTTCAATGTGCTGATGGGGCACATGAGCCTGATTGGCCCACGCCCTGAACAAACGGCGTTCGTGCGCGACTTTGCAGCCACCATCCCCAGCTACCCCTATCGCCACTTGGTTCGCCCAGGCCTGACAGGTTGGGCGCAAGTGCAACAGGGCTACGCCGACAGTGCGGACACCACGCGCATCAAACTCAGTTACGACTTGTATTACGTGGCGCACTACTCTCTCGCGCTTGATTTGCTCATTGCAGCCAAAACAGTGAAAACAGTGTGCACAGGTTTTGGTGCGCGATAAGTTGATGAGCACCCGTCGCATCCTGTTGTTAGAAGAACCGTCTTGGGGTGGTGTGCACACCATGACGCGAACGTTGGCAGACGCGTTGACCACACAAGGTTGGCAAGTGACCGCGCTACCTTGGCAACAAACGCGGTGGTCCACTTTGGTCCATGCTGCCCAACAGCACGATGTGATGGTAGCCACACACAACTTTGGCCCAACCTACTGCGGCGCGGCACTCAAGGCCATCACTGGGAAACCCTTGATCAGCTGGGTGCACGGCCCATTGATGGATGTGCTGCACGAAGCCCGCGCCTCGACCGTGAAAAAACTGTGGCTGCGATTGCTCTACAAGCAAGTCAACCAGTTTGTCTGCGTTTCCCGCACCACACAAGATTCGTTACTTAGCTTCATCACACTTGGGAAACAACAACACTGCGCTGTAGTGCCCAACGGCATTGCCCCCATGCCCGAGGGCCAAGCCATTCACGTGCACGCAGGTCATGGCGGTGAAGGCATACCCCCTTTGCTGCTGGGTTACGTCGGGCGTTTGTCGGCTGAAAAACGTCCGCACCTGTTGCTAGATACGTTGCGCCATCTGCCAGACGAAGCGCAGCTGGGCATCGTGGGCGAAGGCCCCATGCACCGCAAAATGATTCACGACGGCATGGACCTCATGTACCAAGGTCGTGTGCATTTCTTAGGCAAACACCCCAGTGGCGCGAGTCTGTACACGCCGTGGCAGATGACGCTTCTCACCTCGCGTTACGAGGGCTGCCCCATGACCGCCCTCGAATCCCTCGCTTGCGGTGTCCCTTGCGTTTCACTGCCGATCCCAGCCATGCGCGAGCTGTACGACCTTGACGCCCCTTATCTACTCGCCCGTGGCGATGCCCCTGTCTCGCTGGCAGAAGCCGTGATGACGACCCTTAGCCTGCCTGAACAACAGGTACGAGACGACATGGCCCGCATCGTGGCGCGCCATCACATCGACGGATTTGTGGGCCATTGGCAAGAGGTGCTGCACACATGTTGAATGCCTCCACACGCTTAAGCGCCAGCAAACCCACGGTGTGCGTGCACTTCGTGCGAGGCGGCCCTGCCTACCTGCCTGAGATTGAGGCGTACGTCGACTTCATCACAGCGCGTGGCCACCAAGCCTTGGTGCACGACACAGGCGTCACGGTTCCGCTCAACGCACACGTGGTGTGGTGGATGTGCGGACGCGTACCGAACGCTGAGGCGCGCCGCCTCAAAACCGCATTTCATATCCACGAGTACGCGTCTTCCTCCGCGCCCCCGCATGCGTGGCTCAAGGATCTTGTCAAACATTGGACGCAGCCCAAGCCCGACTATCGATTGTTTCAAAACGGTTGGGTACGCGAGCGCATGGGTTTTGACGATGGCGTGCCCCACGCCCAGCGAGACATGGGTATTGCTCCGACATTCTTTGATGCAGCAACAAAGCCCTGCACACAAGAATTTGATTTGGTTTATTTAGGCGAAATGAACCGCTTGCTACCGTTTGCGCCGCTGCTGCAAAGCATTCACAACGCAGGCCGTACCCTGCTGCTCATCGGTGATGTCCCTGAAGCACTGCACGCACAACTACCCCCCAGCGTGACCTGCGTAGGGCGCGTGTCACATGCAGAAGTACCCCAGCAGTTGCGCCGTGCCCGTTTTGGCTTGAACCTCGTCAGCAACATCGCGCCCTATCACCAACAAACCTCGACCAAGTTACTGGAGTACTGTGCCGTGGGTTTGCCCGTGGTGAGCAACGATTACACGTGGGTACGCTACTTTGCCGCACACTACCAAGGCAACTTTCATTTGCTGCGGGATGACCCCAACAGTTGGGAACCCAGCTTTGGCGAAGCACTAGAAGCCTATCCTTATGTTGTGCCCGATGTGCATGAACTGGCGTGGGACAAACTCTTGGGCAAACTCGCTATTTGGAAACACCTACACATCGCATGAACACCAACCGCGTCATTGCTTTATCCAGCGCGGCGGCCTTTGGTACGCAAGTGGTGTTTGCGCTGATCACGCTACGCTTGTTCTCACCACAAGAGGTGGGGGAGTTTTCGGTCATCAGCCAAATTGGTTTTTTCTGGATGACCCTCGCTTTGGCCCAGTCGCAACTTGGACTACTGGCCAACCAACATCTGTCTGCACAGGTGGCCGCGCAACAGGCATGGCGCGCCAGTGCTTGGCGGGGGCTCGCGTTGCTCCCCATTGCAGCGCTGGCTGTGTGGTTCAGTCAACTGGCCCTATGGCCTGCATTGCTCTGGGCGATGCTGCTGGCGTTCTGCCAAATGGGCTGGATGCTGGCCCAAAGCTTGACCCTGCGAGCGGGTTCAGCTTGGCAACAAGCAGCTGTACGTGCACTCCCACCTGTAACCGCTGTTGCCACGGCCCTGACTGCCACCTTAGCAGGGACTGCATTGGGCTGGCATGGTCCAATTTTGTTGCTCTCAGCCTTGCTGGGCTACGCCGTGGGGGCGGCTTGGCTTGTACCCGCTTTGCGCAGACGCACAACACATAGCTCCGAAATAGCACCGCCCGCGGCAGAGCGAGTGTCATCGGACCCACGCAGTGCTGCTTTGCGCATGGCCCATACCTTGGTCGACGCCTTGTTGGCCACAGCCATCATCGTGGTGTGGCAGCGCCTCTACGGGGCAGAAGAAACTGGCTGGATGAGCGCGCTGCTGCGCGTTCTTGGCTTTGTGCCTGCCTTGGTGCACATGGCTTGGGCACAAGTTGCGTTGGTGCGCAACACGCAATCAACACACATAAAGCCGCATGCTTGGTGGCTCGGCTTGGCGGCATTTGCGTGCGTGGCGCTATTGGGGCTCTCGTGTGCCTTGGCTCTTGACCAAGGCTGGTTAGCCCCTCGTTGGCAAGGTGTGCAGACGTATATTGCACCCTTGGTTTTGTGGCAAGGCTGCGCTTGCTTGTCTGCGGCGTTTAGTGATCGGCCGTTTCAAACACAATCAGCAAGTCAATATTCACAATACTGCATACTTACTGCATTAGTGCAATTATTTGTCCTTATTTCCCCGGTTGCATTAGCTTTCTCTTCAAGCCTAACGCCTGGTATCCACATCAGCATTTTTGCTTTCACATCAAGTATTGGCTTGTTGTGCATAAGCATATGGATGTCCAAATTGAAATCCTAAGTATTTTCGCGTCCGAATTCACGACTAGCCATTGCATATGAAAACATATAAACCAAGGACGTTCCAATAGCCGTCAGAAGCAAATCAGGATGAAACATAGACATCCCGACATATAACAACTGGACCACAAAGAGATCCCAATTTTCTCTTCTGACTCCAAATGCGTATGCATGACGAAGACCATTCAATACAATGGCAGAGAGTGTAAAAAAGGCGAACACACCATACTCTCCAAACATTTTGAGATAGACGTTGTGCACGTCATACAAACCTAAATGAGGATATCTTGGAATCCCCCCCTTAAAATTACCCAATCCCACACCAAAAAGTAAATCATTAAACGAAATATTAGAGAATGCACTGCGCGCAATTGTCAATCGATAGCTAATATATCTATCAAATACCTCGATCCAGCGCTCAACACCTGACAAACCATCATCCACATAGAGAATGGCTTCTGAATATCTCAATGGATCTATTGCTCGGTCATTCAGATCTATTAAATGAAGTCCTTTTGAAATTAGGATGCTAGCTAACGCCGAGGCAAGCAGGCAATAAGCACTTTTTCTCCAGTCGTAATTTACCCAAAAAAAATAACACGCCATCAACAACGATGCAATCATACCAACTCTACTTGCAACAACGCACTGCAGAATGAAAATGGGAAGAAACACCAAAAACAAGACGTATTCGAATTTGTTTTTCTCAACAGCCCTTAGGGTGAAAAATGAAATGCATGTCAATTGAAACAACCAAATTCCAAATCCACCTCGACTATTTCCGAAGCCACTGGAAACGTCAACTCGAAAAGTCCCCCAGAAGTAACCAAGAACAAGCACAACACAAATCAAAGAGATCAATTTATGCGAATACCATGAGGCACACCACTTAAAAGCTGCTCGCAAACTTATTCTTTCAGCAATCCAGAATATTCCCAGCAAAAAAAATGAAATTCGAACCATCAAAGAAAACCCGCCCTCTATATTGAGATTAAATACTGAACTAATGAACTCAAAAAATATTAGCAATAAAGGCAAGACAAAAAGCGACTCCCACTTCAATCGATCCCTTGTAAACAAGAACACAAGCATCAAAATCGAGAGCGCCGAAAATAATAATTTTTTGATTGAAGATATATATTGAGAGCCATCTTCACCGAGAAACTGAAGACGATGAACTCCAGAGAAATAGAAATATATCGGAAATATCAGAAGCAGCCAAACAGATGCTTTCTTGGAAATGGCAGGGACTCTATACATGACTAATTTAGTCAAAACATCGACTAAGAGTCGATATTCGCGATAATGCGGCCTTTATAAGAATACAAAACATTAAAGCGGTAGCGATCAAAAGTGCGAGCGAGGCTCCATAAATCCCATGCAACGGAAGAAGAACCCAACAAAGGACGGCGTAGACGCTTAAACCGATGATACTAGCCACGGCATAAGCTCGCTCGCCATCCGCCATCAATAACAAAGAACTAAACGGCAGCGCGTACGCAAATATGATATTCGAAATAACCGACAACCAAAGTATATTTGCACCCTCTTGGTAACGAGCACCAAATACAAAAACCATAACATCAGAAGGATACAAAAATAGAATCATGACAATTGGACACAATGCAGCAGTAATCAAAAGCATCTGCAAAGATATCATTTTTTTCAATGACTGATGGTCTGATGATTTGAATGCTTTAGCAACGCGTGGGGAATAGAACTGAATCAACACAAGAGACATCAGCAAGACTACAGCAGCGACTTTACTTGTTGAATTAAAAATCGCCATTTGCTCCATCCCAACCATCGGGGCGATCATGATGGTATCCATGCGATCCATTAACAATCGACCACCATATCCAACAACAGTCAAAGCAGCCAATTTAGACCACTCTGCCGTCCTATATTCAATATAGGTACTGGCACATGCTTCTTTCAAGCATGGTGCCATGATGTAGATTTGTAAAATCAATGCAACAACCTGGCTAACCAATGCACAGGATATTGCCACTCCTAGCGCTTGAGTTTTAAATAAAGCAAACATTCCAAACATCAAGCACAAAGGGAAGGTCTCACTCGTAACAATGCTTATTACAGGATTTTTACACCCAGCCATATATTCGCGCAATATTTGCGAAAACAAAAGTGGCACAGATAAAATCAATGCATAAAAAATAGCAATTGAAATATCAAAAGATACAGTCTCAAAATAAATCAAAAGACTCAATGAAAGCTGGACAAGAAGTACAAAAAATATTGGAAACTGAAAAGAGCGAGCGACAAACCCCTTCACTAATGCAGTCGAATGGAACTCAAATCTTGATGATTCTTTTCTAATCAGGTTTAGCCAACCCAAGCTACCCAAATGGACAATAATCTGAGAAAGACTAATTGCATACACTAACCCCGCATACTCCTTAGGCTCCATCAACCTCGCCGCATATATTAAAGCAAATATGGATGCCACTCGGGCTAGCACAACAGCCCCGCCCGTGTAAACCAACTCCAACAGACGGAAAAATCTGTGTTTGGTAACTAAATAACTTAGCCGATGAATCATTTAGCAAAACATGCCATCAGAGAATGAATATGCCGCCGCATCTTTTGGCGAAACCAGCGGTGGCTTATTGTCTTCAAGCGGCCATTTAATATTCAAAACTGCATCAGCCCAAAAAATACTTCGTTCGTGTTCAGGATAATAATAATCAGTCGTCTTATAAAGAAGCTCAGCACTTTCGCTAGTAACCAAAAATCCATGCGCCAAGCCTGCAGGGATCCACATTTGCTGTTTATTTTCGGCAGACAACTCATGCCCAAACCATTGACCAAAGGTTGGAGAGTTCTTACGAATATCCACGACCACGTCAAATACTGAGCCGTGTGTAACGCGCACCAACTTGCCTTGTGCATGCTGAGTTTGATAGTGCAGCCCACGCAGTACGCCTTTGGCAGACTTGCTATGGTTATCTTGCACAAAAGTGGCGTTGACACCTGTGGCTTGCTCAAAGTCTCGACTGTTGAAACTTTCAAAAAAGAACCCCCTCGCATCGCCAAACACCTTAGGCTCTAGCAGCAGCACACCCTCAATCGGCGTGGTCGTCACTTGGTATGGCATGCGTGTTTATTTCAACAAATTGAGCAAATATTGTCCGTAGCCATTTTTAGCCAGCGGTGCGGCTAGCTTTTGTAAGGCTGCCGCATCAATCCATTTTTGGCCAAAGGCAATTTCTTCAGGGCAAGCCACCATCAAACCCTGGCGTTTTTGCAATGTGCCAATAAAGCTAGCAGCTTCTAGCAAGCTATCGTGCGTGCCGGTATCTAACCAAGCATAACCACGGCCCATGATTTCCACATTCAACTGGTCTAACTCTAAATAGCGTTTGTTCACATCCGTGATTTCTAACTCACCGCGATGCGAAGGTTTGACTGCGGCAGCGATATCGCAAACCTGTTCGTCATAAAAATACAGGCCAGTCACGGCGTAGTTGCTTTTAGGTTGGGCGGGTTTTTCTTCAATGCTCAAAGCTCGAAATTGCTGATCAAACTCCACCACGCCATAGCGTTCGGGATCATGCACATGGTAGGCAAACACGCTAGCACCACTGGTGCGTGCATCGGCACTTTGCAATTGCTTGACCAAATCATGACCATAAAAAATGTTATCCCCCAGCACCAACGCACTGGGATGACCCGCCACAAAGTCTTTGCCAATGATGAAGGCTTGAGCCAACCCATCTGGACTAGGTTGCACGGCATATTTAATCTGCATCCCCCACTGACTGCCATCACCCAGCAATTCTTTAAAGCGTGGTGTGTCTTGAGGTGTAGAAATGACCAACACCTCACGAATTCCGCTCAACATCAAGGTGGTGAGCGGGTAGTAAATCATGGGCTTGTCGTACACGGGCATCAGCTGTTTACTCACAGCTTGCGTGACAGGATATAGGCGCGTGCCAGAGCCACCTGCGAGGATGATGCCTTTACGTTGTTGAGTCATATTTGTTTTTCTTTAAAGAATTTCTTTCAGCATTCGGTCGACGCCTTGTTGCCATGGCGGCAAAACGAGGTCAAACGTTTGCTGTAGTTTATGTGTGCACAGCCGAGAGTTGAGCGGCCTCGCTGCTGACGTAGGGAACGAGCTAGTAGCCACGGGGGTAATGTCCGTCGCTTTCCAATCCAACTCGGGTTTCATAGTTTTGGCTTGCGCGATGACATGACTCGCATAGTCGTGCCACGTCGTTTCGCCTGATGCAGTCAAGTGATACACCCCACCTAGGGAAATGTTTTGCGTATTTAGCACCCGGCGTATGGCATGCGCTGTAATGTCTGCAATCAAGTCCGCCCCCGTAGGCGCACCGTACTGGTCATTGATCACGGTCAACGTCTCACGCTCAAGCGCTAAGCGGAGCATAATTTTGGCAAAGTTACCACCGCGTGCGGCATACACCCAGCTGGTGCGAAAGATCAAATACTTGCACCCGCTGGCCACAATTGCTTTTTCGCCATCCAGTTTGGTTTGGCCATACACACTCAGTGGACCAACACCTTCGCCTTCTTGTCTTGCATGTGTACCACTGCCATCAAACACATAGTCAGTGGAGTAATGCACCAGCCATGCACCGATTTGTGTAGCTGCCTTGGCCAAAGCGGCTGGAGCGGCTGTGTTTAAGACGCGGGCCAGATCAACCTCTGACTCAGCTTTATCAACAGCTGTGTACGCGGCAGCGTTGACAATGAAATCCGGCTTGTAGGTCAACACCGTTTGCGCCAGTTGATCGGGCTTGGACAAATCACCGCAATAGCCTGCGCTATGACGATCAAGTGCCAGCACTTCACCCAAAGGGGCCAAGCTGCGTTGGAGCTCCCAACCAACTTGACCGTTTTTGCCTAAAAGCAAAATTTTCAGCATCGACCGCTTTACCCGCCGTACTGCTTGCCCACCCACTGGCGGTAAGCACCACTGGTCACACCTTCAACCCATATTTGGTTCGCCAAGTACCACTGCACAGTTTTACGAATACCCGTCTCAAACGTTTCCTGAGGTTTCCAGCCCAGCTCGCGCTCAATCTTTCGCGCATCAATGGCATAACGACGGTCATGACCAGGGCGGTCTTTGACATAGGTAATTTGTTCAGCATAGCGCTTGCCATCCGCACGGGGTTTGAGCTCATCCAAAACCGCGCACAAGATATTGACCACTTCAAGGTTGGGCTTTTCGTTCCAGCCACCGATGTTGTAGGTCTCACCGACTTTGCCTGCCTCTAACACCCGTGCAATCGCGCGACAGTGGTCTTCGACATACAACCAATCACGCACTTGCTGACCGTCGCCATAAATAGGCAGTGGTTTACCTGCCAAGGCATTTAACAACACCAACGGAATAAGCTTTTCTGGAAAGTGATAGGGCCCATAGTTGTTGCTGCAATTGGTCGTCAGCACTGGCAAACCATACGTGTGATGCCAAGCGCGTACCAAATGGTCACTGGCAGCCTTGCTGGCCGAATAGGGGCTGTTGGGCTCGTAGTTTTTGGTTTCTGCAAACGGCGGATCGGTGGGCGACAGCGTGCCGTACACCTCGTCGGTCGACACATGCAAAAAACGGAACGCGTTTTTGTCTGCCTCAGGCAGATCTTGCCAATAGGCGCGGACGCTTTCGAGCAAATTGAACGTCCCCATCACGTTGGTTTGAATAAAGTCGCCAGGCCCATGAATCGAGCGATCCACATGGCTTTCAGCAGCAAAATTCAACACAGCGCGAGGCTTGTGATCTTCCAAGAGTCGATCAACCAAAACTCGGTCGCTAATATCACCTTGCACAAAAACATGTCGAGCATCACCATCAAACGCTTTGAGATTTTCTAGGTTCCCTGCATACGTGAGTTTGTCTAAATTCACCACGAGTTCGTCAGATGACTTAAGCCATGTGTGAACGAAGTTGCTGCCTATAAAGCCGGCGCAGCCTGTGACTAATATTGCCATTGAGTCAATCCTTTTTAATATTCATTTATCTGACTCTTCAAGCCAGACGCCCCAAGAAAATCCAAGCATTTAGGAGCTAAGAATATAAGCAACACCATCAAGGTCAGATGCCCCTCTTCCATATCAATCATCATGGAATTGGTTGTAATACTGAGCATGAACAAAAAGACAAAGACGAGCAGAGAGACTCTCTGCAGCTCATCTTTTTTATCCCGCGCCATACGGCATGCCTGCACAAAAATACCGACATACAACAACAAACCAACAGCACCTTTTGTTGCGAGCATGTACAGGTACTCGTTATGAGGGTTGCTAAATAACTTTGGATCCAAAGCGCCCATGGATTGGTTGATGAGCCAAAACTTTTGCGGGAAATCAATGGTTCCCACGCCAGTCAACCAACTGCTTTGCGTGATCAACGCCCACACCGAAACATAGTATTGCAACCGAATACCCACCGCAGTTTCTTTGGCGGTTCGTTGTTCATCAGTTTGTCCCATAAATTGTTGTACCTCAAACCACACTGCAGCAATACGACGCTGCACGATCGGAGAAGCCGCTACTAACAGCAGAACAACAAAAGCAGCCCCCCACAGCAAACGTCGATTTTTAAATGTCTTCAATCGGTGATAGTTCAACCCTACCCAAACCACAAACCCAGCAAAGAACTGCAAGTACCCCGTGCGTCGCTCACTTGCAAAAAAGAGTGAGGCCAACAACAGCAACATGGGAACAACACACCGCGCCCCTAGCTCTGGCTTGATCAACAACACTTGAGCAAGTAGAAAAAACACCCCCACCAACATCTGGCCATACATATGCGGAGCAGCTGGCCAAAAATACGCACCAGGATGCAAGTACCCTAGCAGGGTCAAAAACAGATTCGCAGTGGCTAACCCCACGACAACACCAACAATTGACCACAACCCAGATCTAGCGACAAAACCAGTAGAAAACACAGGCCACAAAATCAAAACAAATCCAATGGTCCGCATATCGTGCAAAAGTGCGGAGCTAGAAGCCGTCAATGTGTGCCCAGCAACGAGGTTAGCAACGACATCCCAAACACATATCGCCAACAGCAACGCAAAAAACTCCAACTCTTTCTTGCTCACATCTGCGGTTTTTCTAAACTCCCAGAAAGCCCAAGGAACAGTCAAAAGCAGGAGCAACGTCATCAGATTGGTACCCGCTATCGTTGTCACCAACGAAATGCCCACACCGGCGGCAAACAACGCTGCTAGTTTTTGGTGCAAAAGATATTGAGGCGTCATGTCGCTTCCTGTTCTATGTATATCCAATCCACGATCTGCTCGTTGGGCAAATAGCCAGAAACCAAATCCTGCATCGTTTGTCGCATCGCAAAATGATCGTTTCGTTGCATCGCAAGTCTTAACTCTTTCAGACGCAACTCCAACACAGGCCATGGCAAGTAATCTTCGTGCGCTTTCATGATTCGCTCGTGTGAGGTCAGCTCTGGGTTGTCCCCAATCAGCAACTCTTCGAACAACTTCTCGCCTGGGCGCAATCCAGTCACCTCAACAGCAATCTCACCCTCTGGGTTTTGGTCATCCTTGACGGTCATACCTGACAACTCAACCATTCGGCGAGCTAAGTCAGCAATCTTGACCGACTCTCCCATATCAAGCACAAACACATCACCACCTTGTGCCATAGCACCCGCTTGAATTACCAGTTGGGCCGCCTCAGGAATTGTCATGAAATAACGTGTGATTTCTAAATGCGTCAATGTAATAGGGCCACCATCACGAATTTGTTGACGAAACTTCGGTACTACAGAGCCCGAGGATCCAAGGACATTGCCAAAACGAACCATACTGAATTTTGTGCCCGCTCCACCCGCCGACAACGCTTGCAACACCATTTCAGCCAATCGCTTGCTAGCACCCATGATGTTGGTGGGCCTCACAGCTTTGTCTGTACTGATCAATACAAAATCTTCAACGCCTGCGTCAACCGCAGCTTGCGCAGCGCACAAAGTTCCAAACACATTGTTTTTGATACCTGCAGAAGGGTTGTGTTCAACCAGAGGCACATGCTTATAAGCAGCCGCGTGATAAACCGTTTGCGGCCTCCATGCTTCCATGATTTCACCCAAACGCTCAGCATCTTGTACAGAAGCGAGTAACGGAATCAATTCCACCGATGAATTCGTTAACCGCCTTTCCAGCTCTTGATGTATCGCATAAAGTGCAAATTCGCTTTGCTCAATCAGCAACAGTTTGGCCGGCGTCAAAGAAGCAATTTGTCGACACAATTCGCTGCCAATTGAGCCCCCAGCCCCGGTGACTAAAACCACTTTGTTTCGTACTTTTAAGTGCAACAAAGCTTCATTAGGCGCCACAGGATCGCGCCCCAACAAATCATCAATGTCTAAATCTCTTAAGTCTGACAGCCCAACCTTACCTTGGGCTAGATCAGTCACACTTGGAAGCGTTCGTACTGAAACATGCGCCATGCGCATTTGACTCAAAACCTCATTCCGACGCTGCCTGGACATACAAGGCATCGCCAGCAAAACAGTCCGAATATTTAAAGATACAACCAAGTCAATAAGTTGCTTAGAGTCGTAAATAGGTTGTCCATTCAAAACTTGACCATGCAACTGCTCGTCATCATCTAGAAATCCGACCACTTGCATTTCGGCACTATTCGTCATCGCCAAAGCCAATTGGCGTCCAGTTTTACCAGCGCCATAAATCAGCACCTTCGAGCGCCCTCCCTTACGCAGAATGCGTTGGTAGCGGTCACCTAGCCACAAGCGAACCAAAACTCGTGATTGCGCCACAAACAACAACAACAAAATGGGCTGAATGATCCCGACTGTGCGTGGCACACCTGCCGTCCCCACGAAGGTAAATATCGCACCATAGATCACACCATAAATACTGCTAGCTCGAACCACGGCCACCACAGCAGGCCAACCGCTGTAGCGAAATATGGCACGGTACAAACCGGAAACTGTGAAAATTGGAATCGCCAAACCTATGGAAGCAACCGTTGCGATCATCGCCCCACGCCCCCACTCATTGGGCTGCGTCAAGCTAAGCAACTCACCCAGTCGTAGGTAATAAGCCAGCCACACCGTCCATACACACAAACACACGTCAACCCCAACCGCCAGCAATCGCTTGAGCGCACGAGGGAGATTAAGCAACGGCATAGCCGAACTCAACAATAAGCGCTGCAAAAAGCTTCGTTGCATTACTTTCGCGCCTTTTTCACACGATCGCCACCGCCCTTGCCTGCCAACGTGAGCAAGATGTAGGTCCAGTATGTTTTGAACGACAGTGTTTGCAACATTTGTGCATCAGTTTCTGCCAACAACTCAGGCGTCGACATGTCAATGGCATTCACTTGAGCGAGGCCAGTCACACCAGGTCTAGCCTCAAAAACGCCCAAAGCCTCTCGACAGTCAATCAACTCCGTTTGATTTGGCAAGCACGGACGAGGCCCCACCAAACTCATCTCGCCCTTCATCACATTCCAAAGTTGCGGCAACTCGTCCAGCTTTGTTTTACGCAAAAAACTGCCCAACCGTGTAACCGCCGAAGCATCTGCCAAATGTGTTGCCACTGACGCGGTGTCGGGCTTCATGGTTCGAAACTTCACCAAGGTAAACGGAATCTGCCTACGCCCAACTCGAACCTGCCAAAACAACGGTGAACCTGTGTCCAGATAACCAAGCACCAACAGCGCCAAGAAAATAGGCAACCCTGTCATAAGACCCAGTACTGACAATATGAAATCAATGAGGCGCAACATTTGCCATCTTTCTCAATTGCTCATCCATCGTTACCCTAGGTTGCCACCTCAGTAGCTCACGTGCTTTAGAGTCATCTATGGTGAGTGAGCCCAACAAACGCTCTGCAACTGCAGAGCGACCTAACAAACGAACAGCATCACTTAAAAGCCAAGTGGGCACAGACAGTAACCTCGCCTTACACGCGTACGCCCTTGCTACTCTGTGTAGCAGCTCTGTGGTTGATACATCATCGCCATCAGACACCAAAAACACCTGTCCCGCAGCATTAGGCGATTCTGCAAAGTTTGCACACAGCGTACTAAACGCCACCAAATTATCTAAAGCCACCATCGACCGTTTGTTATCCACCGCCCCCAAAGGCATTGGAATTCCAGCCCTCACCCATTGAACTAGCTTGGCGAAGTTGCCTTTCACATCAGGCCCATACACCAACGGGGGGCGGATCACAACGAGCTCCATCTTAGATGTTTGGGCGATAGATTGAAGCGCTTGCTCAGCCTCCCATTTCGACACACCATAAGCGTCCTCGGGCGCCGGCGTGTCATTAGGCGTAAATGGGCCACCCAAGCCTGTACGCTCCCCATTAACTTTGATAGAACTCATGAAAACAAAACGACGCACACCTGCCTGCTCGGCAAGCAAGGCGAGTCGAGTAGAGGCCTCTACGTTGACGGCTCGAAATGCCGCCAATGGGTCTTTGGCGTCTTCACGCGTGACATGCGCACGTCCTGCCAAGTGAACGACAGCATCACACCCCGTCAAGGCCTGCGCCCATACCGAGCCATCTTCACCCACCACAAACTCATTGACCATTCCACAAGGTCGCCGCACAGCAGCCACGACCCCATGACCAGCGTGTTGCAGATACTCACACAAAGCACGCCCAATGAACCCATTGGCACCGGTGACCAAGACTTTCATCGCACGAAGAGCTCCAACAATTTCATCGGATATTTAGAAATTATTTTGAACATATTGGTCGGAATGCCATTTTCTTTGCATGAACGCAAGACCTCTTGATTCAGCAACACCTTCGAACGCCACCCTGCTGTGCTAGCGCCACCAGTTTGCATGTGCACCAGCACCTCGGGCATGTGCTGGTAGCGTAAGCTTTGCCCGTAAAAAGCGCGTGCAATGTAATCAAAATCACCAGCGATTCGATAATTCGTCTTGAATCGCCCCACACGCTGTACAACAGACTTATTTAGAAACAATGCCGGATGAGCCGGCATCCAGCCCCAAGCCAATTTTTTAGGACTAAAACGGTCTGAACGATAACGCCTAACTATGCGCGTTAGATCTGTGGAGTTAAAAAACGCAACGTCGCCTAAAAGAGCATCAAGTTGATGTTCCTGCATTTGTTTAACAACATGCGACAGCACATGACTTGATGCATATTGGTCGTCTGCATTTAAAAAACAAACAATATCACCTGTAGCTCTATCAAGTCCTTTGTTCATCGCGTCATAGATGCCGTTATCTGGCTCACTCACCATATAACTCAAATGATTCTTGTAACGCTCCAAAATAGCCAAGGTGCGATCGGTTGAACCTCCATCAATCACAATGTGTTCAACGTTGGGCCAATCCTGAAGCGCAACAGACTTGAGCGCCGCATCTAAACTATTGGCACTGTTATAGCAAACGGTAATTACCGTCACAAGTAGATTTGTACGCATGCGTCAATAACGCAGAAATCGTCGCGCCATTTCTTTGACCCACATTGGCACATACTGCTGAATAAGGCGACGCCCCATGACATTGGCTGCAGGTTTTAACCCACCTTTGAAATCTGGAACTACCACACGAACATCTTGCAAACACTTTTGCAAAGTTGTCTCATAAACACCATATACATCCCTAGGCTCTGGACATTCTGACGTGTAGAAGGTAGACAGCCGATCAAACTTGCCGTTATCCAACAGTTGAAATTGATGGAAGTGGTAAAAAATCAGCAGGGCATCATTCACGGTGATATCGCCTTGAGCATCTTTGCCGAAACGATATTGCGCGTAATTCCAAGGCGCAATTCCTGCACCAGGGTGCATCAAAATGTGGCATTGGCTATAGCGATCTGGCCACTCATCCAAATATTTTTGATCACCCATCTTCCCATCTTCAAGACGGTAGTAACACCACTCGAAACACTGGTCACGCCAACGCGACAAGCACGCCATGCCTTGCTCGTCTCTTCTAAAGCTCACCCATTCCACGCAAAAACGACCATTGACTTCACGATCTTTGAGTCGTTCGGTGAATCGGTGCTCAATGATCGCAATTGATGCATGTGCAATTTCATCAAAGAGGGGCTGCACATCTGAATAAAACAGCAAATCAGCATCGACATAAGTTAAAAAGTCGATTTCTGGAAAATGCTCCATGACATATGAAGTAAAACCTGATGACAGGGTCCAACAGTATTCAGCCACACCTCGATCAGCTTTTGCCTTCAACAACGCTTCATTTTCGACCTCATCTAGTGTGATGCAGTTCACGTATGGCAGCTTGAACGACTCCAAAACGTATTTGGCTTGCGCATCCATGCAAAGCACGTGAATTCTCATGTTGGGACAGTGGCGCCTCAAACTGCGGATCATTGCTAAGCCCTTTAGCAGGTAACCGCTGTCGAAGAGAGTACAAAAATGACGTGTGATCATTGTTTTTTCTTTCGGCACACATAGGTACGGCTGGCACTTCCTCGATTTTGAGCGCCATCCGAACACTCCTCGCTCAGCGTATGCGTAGCAATTAACTCAAGGCCATTACGACCGAGTAAGGCTAAAAACTCTAACTCATTGAAATGAATTTCAACCGTCTCAACTCCATACGCCTGTTTACGATACCACTGCTCGGGCTGTCCCCAAACTACTGGAGTGCGATGAAAAATAACGTAATCGCGAGCAACGCGCGCTGTTTCCTCAACGGCTTTGACATACTCCGGAATGTGCAATAGGCAGCAACCTGACACCACGATATCGAAACTTCTATCGTGGTAGCAAAGTGCAGTTGCGTCTGCCACAGCAAAGTTAATTGCAGGATACTCCTCCTTCGCCATCCGAATGAACGCGACCGAATAATCGCACCCTGAATAATTGATTGGCAAGCCAGCAACAGCAATGATTTCAGAATAGAACCCACTAGAACAACCAACCTCAAGGAGCGACGCATTTTCGGCAAGCCCCGATAACGACCTCAGGGCAGCAACAAATACGTCAAACACATGCACACTCGCACCAGACCGATATTGATGCAACTGCTGATTTGTTAGGTCTCGCTGCTTTTGCGGCAATGCGTCATCCTGCCATGAATCACGAAGTCGCACCCCTTCAGAACTAGCCTCTTCGGTTGTCAACTGTATATAGCTAGTAGATACACTGATCGGTGGAAAAAAATAATTACGTAGGGTATGTAATGAGCGTTTCAAGCAGGGAAAATTATTCAGTACAGAAACGATGTTGGAGCGCATCCCTTACTCCATATTACACTTAAGTATCAGTGCTAACTCCTGCATGCGCCGCGCATACGTGTGCTCTGATAACGTTTTTGCTTGTCCAGCCTTGGCGATTTTTGCCAACTCGTCAGGGCGGCCTAGATAGTACCGCACAAGCTCTACAGCCTCTTCTTTACTCGAATAAGTTACGACCTCTTTGCCAATTTCAAATAGCTCATGAAGGTTGTCTTTTTGATCCGTTAGCAACATCGCCCCAACGCCAGTAGCTTCATAAAGTCTCATGTTGTTAGCGTTGTTTTCAGCGACATTAATATGACGGTTGAGCGTAATACGACTCCGAGCCAAAGCTCGATACATATCCAGCCCCCAAACCTCGCCACCATGCCGTTGACGAATAGGAGAGTCAGCCGCCAAACTGTTTACGCCATAACCAAAAACGCGCATGCCTGCTTTTTCAGTCAAAAACTCCAGCAATGGCACAGCTCCACCATGGTGACGACTGATCCCCCCCACAAAGCTGAAGTCAATTTCCTTATTTACATCTCCTATTAAAGACAAAATGCGCTCATCGAAACCAATTCGGAAATATTCAGACCTTACGCCAAGCGTTTTTAAGCGATCAACAAAATGAGGGAATGACGTCAAAATCAAATCATACCCCTTGAGAAAAGACTCCGGAGGTAGCGGGCAGGCAATTTGCCCCACAATCAAGCGAACATGTTGCTTGAGTTCGCGCAGTACCTCTGCAGGAAAAAAAGACAAATCTTGACAATACAACACATCAGGCTTGGCTGCCTTAATCTGCGCGACAGCGACGTCCATCAGGCCAGGCAGATTGGCAAGCATTCTGCCTATGACTGGCAATCTAAACAGGCGATGTGGCACCTTAAGTGCCAACTCTGACAACGACACATGATTATCTTTGGCCCAGCGCCTTTGCAAATGCACACAATTCACCACTAAATCTTGAGTTTCGCAACCAAGCTCATTTAGATGGCGACTGTAAAAATCTGAGGTCCCAAAGCAAGCATTAATTAATGACTGCAATTGAGTCTGATAATCTGCCTTACTTAGGTTGTCTTGGCTTGCATAAAAGCGCGCAAGGAACGCTGCGTAATAAGTATCGACAATCAGAATTTTCATACTTTGAATTTGCGCAAACGGGGAAATACGGCGAACAACATTAGACGCAATGGAAGTGTTATGCGCTGAAGCCAGTTGCTGGCCTCCCACCAAAACACCATAAACGCGGGAAGATACAACGGCGATTTAATCGAGAAAAACTTATCACGAAACGATACTGCTCGTTGAGCACTGCCATATTCGTCACGAGAATATACAGAAGCATCTAAGAGCACCAAAAGCTGCCAGCCCGATTTGCGTACACGAATTGACATCTCGTAGTCAGCAAAATAGTGAGGCAACAACCTTGGACGCATGCCGCCCGAGACACTCAAACTAACCAAGGGAAACAACACACCGCGGCCAGACAAGACATCTACTTCCAACACCGGATCGGATACTGATTGCAGTTCATACTCATCAAGCAAATCGCGCGTAAGAAGTCGCCAAGCATCAACACGTGCACCTATGGATAGGAGACGCTTAGTATTCGACTCATCTCGGACGACACTACCTACAACTGCCGGCGCATGCAGTAAAGCCGCATCAAGTAAACGCTGAATGAAATCCTCAGCCACAGTAGTGTCATTATTAATTAACAGAATCCAATCTTCAGGCTCCGCTTTGGCTTTCAGCTCATGCAAGGCGAGATCGATTGCCCCCCCCCAGAACAAAGAACCGTCTCCAGTCAAGACGGCGATATCTGTCTGAGTCGAAAGCCAATCAGCAGTGCCATCGGTAGACCCATCGTCTACGATCCAGATCTGCAGCGCCTGATTCAGTTTTTGCCCTCGCATACACGCAACTAGTGACTGCGTCAGAGGCAATCGGTTGAAAACCGGAACGATGACATGGACCGTCATCGCTTACTCCGACGCAACTCGACCAGTAGACTGTCCCCCATACCTAAGGCATCAACTACACGGTTAACGAAAGCAAGTACTGAAAGCGCGCCCAAACGCAATACTTTACGGAATAAGTTATTATTACTTACGTTGCCAGTCGCCGAGTCTGAACGATTAGCTACCGTCCATATAGGACTTGGCCGCCCTCGCTTTGGCAGATACCTACTTGCTCGCAATTGCTGTAGCGTCCATACATTCGGCGTTATTGTGCGCGCACACACAACCTCTAAACCGCAATGACGCGCCATACGCTCAAAACTTCTTCGATCGAAATGATGCAGGTGGTAAGGTATATGCCAATTAATCCAGCGATCGCCAAACAACAGCCTCCACAGTGAAGCAGTATTCGGGAACACTATAACCATACGACCACTGGATGTCATGCGCTCGCTTAATGTTCGCAGCGAGATGTCCGGGTCAGGTAGATGCTCAATAACTTGATTCATCACAATTAGATCGAACGATTGCTCAGGAAAAGGACGATCTTCCACACATCCAAAATGAATATTCAACCCCAGCGCCGCCGCGATGGGCTTTACATTTGGATCAGCCTCGACCCCAAACGCTATAGCCCCCAACGCTTTAGCCTCAAGCAAGGAGGCACCGCTACCGCACCCCACATCCAGCATGGTTTCTCCGACACGCACGCCGAACTGACCTTGATTGCTGGTACCACTCCACCACCTCACTAGACTAGAAAATAAGTGCCTTGCTTTAGCTGCATCATTGGCAACATCCTCTGCGACGATCTTTTTACGTGGATAGTAAGTACCGTATAGCGTAGGCAGATCAGAATCACGCAAGCGCGGAGCAGTTGCCACATGATCGCATATTGTGCAACGGGCTAAATGATAGCTGTTGGGTTCACCATAACGATCATCAAATACCCCAGCCACCGCAAAAAAATCATGCCCCTGGCAAACGGGGCAGCGCATATCTATTTGCAACATTACTTCGCGCCTCTAAAGAAGTCACCATTATAAGACTTTACCTAGCACGACAAAACATAGCTCCTAGAAATTTCATAACTGGGCGCTCTAGCACATGACGTATATTTACTTGCAAAATCTCCACTAGCGCAAAGCACCAACAGCACAAAAGCCTTGCAAGACATTACTTTTCGACGAATTACACAAATCATCCAATCGCTTTACCGCCGAACCCAGATATTCGATAAGAGCAGTCAAGAACCACATCGCCGAGCACATCTAGAGTTGCTACCCTGTTTTTATTTCCACCAATGCAGCGACCACTACTCTAGAAATCAGCCCCCGCAGTAGCAAAGCGATGAAATTCTTCACAATCTTGCATTAGCGACTTGTAACTTCCATACGCACGCACTACCCCATTGACTAAAAACACGATCTGATCGCAATGAGCGACAGTTGAAAGCCTGTGAGCAATCAAAATCACAGTTTTGCTACCACTTAATGAACGAATGGCATCTGTGATCTCACGTTCGGTCTCATTATCCAGTGCAGAAGTCGCCTCATCCAAGACCAAAATCGGAGGATCACGATAGAGAGCTCGCGCAATACCAATGCGCTGCCGCTGCCCTCCAGACAATCGCGTACCACGGTCACCGACGATCGTATCTAGACCTTCCGGCAATCGCTCCAGTAGCTCAGCAAGCTGAGCCTGTTTGACAACCACATCAATACGGGAATGATCAATGACTTCATTTGGCTGCCCAAAAGCAATATTATTCCTTATGCTATCGTCAAATAAATAAATATTTTGTGGAACATACCCGAAATTTTGACGCCAAGAACGGGCAGCCTCGTTAAGGAGGGGCTCTCCGTCAACCAAGATTTTTCCACTTTGAACATCCAACAAGCTCAGCAACAAATCAATAGTCGTCGTTTTACCCGCACCCGACGGCCCAACAAACGCAACAGACTCTCCCTTATTGATTGAAAATGAAAGACTTCGCAACACGCTTTCCATTGCACCTGGATACGCGAAGGCGACATCTTCAAATCGAATGCTTCTTTGAAATTCCCGCACTTTCAAAGGCTCGCCCCGACTCGCGTTATGAAGCGAACCAGCCTTCATCCGCCCCAATTCAAGAGATACAGTCGCCACATGATGCGTGGCTTGTCGAACAGACATAGTCGCGTTGACGATACGATTAAGCGCCGGCATGATACGAATCGCCGCAGCAGCTAGCAACACAATAACAGGGAGAATTGCAACGTTACCATTATCAGCCAACACTGAGAAGAGCACCAACAGTACCGTCAAGCCAAACCAAACAGTTTCTATACAAGGACGGGTTGCGGCAGAGAGCATAGATGATTTCATTGCGGCCCACACCGCACGTTCACTGTAGGAAATGCTATTGATAAGAAAGAAGTCCTCCTTAGAAAGCACTTTTATTTCTTTTATACCCTCAAATGACTGGTACATCCACTTGTCCATCGCAATCAGATTCCGAGTCCCCTCCTCGCCATAACGAACCGCTCTTTGGCGGTTTACACTATAAATTAGATAAGCAAGAATGCCCGAGACAACAACCGCAAGCAATGTAACCAAAGGTTGAACAAAAATCAAAAATATACCTATCGTCAGTAAAACACATAGTTCCGTAGCAATGGCAAGCATCGGGGTATAAACCAGCGCAACAATACCTGAAACACTCCTAATGTTTTGATACAACTCTGTTGGATTTTTCTCCGTAAAAAAAAGATATTCACGGTTAAGGTAGCTTGCCATTAGCCGCGATTCAATATCTATTTGCAGTTTCAGCAGCGTTCGAGATTGGATATATTGTTGAAGCATGTAGACCCCATTCTTCATCACAACAACAACAATTAACAGGGCACTGCCCGCAAGAATGAAGCTTTGCGGAGTAGCAAACCCCAGTTGCAGATACAAATAGTGAAGATAACGATTGCTCGTTATAAGCGAAGGAGAACTCACTATGCCTACGTACGGCAACAGCAAACCAATTCCAATTGTTTCCAACAAAGCCACTATTAGCATCCACAACAGTAGCACCGACAACTCTCGACGTTGGGAACTATTTAGGAGGTCAAATGCTTTTTTCAGATTAACCTTCATGCCAAGTTCATCCTTACTTTTACCTTCAAATCCAGCCCCCAAACTCCACTTCCATTAGCCTCACAAAAAGGACGCTGCACCCCTGAATCACAGTTAGACAGCCGAAGAGCGTAGTTAGCACTGACCTTAAAGAGATTACTCTATGCCGACTAGTTTTTGAAAATTGCATAGAGTTAGACATAGCGACAAGTGATTTTATTTAACGCCCGTCCGCATTGGCAGGACTTTTCTAAGGACTTGACGCTGCTTTGACCGGAAAAGCTCTACTAACAAAATTTTTCGATTGTATCCTTGCAAGCAAGACTTCAATTGACGTCATATTTTGTCACCCTCAGGTCACAATGCACAAGGCTATAGAAATGGATAAGTTAATCAAACTCCCAATATTGGCAAGAGTTGAGCAACAGACGAACCGCCTACATTGCAGAGGCTAAGCTAGGCTAGCCCTACTAGCAACAACTGCCGTCAATTTTAAACTCTATCTCTTGCCACCAACCCCGCAGCGATAAACTCCCTTTGCAACTTGGAAGGCCTGTCAGTTGGATTGGCTGCAAACAAGTTTCGGCCCAAATCGCAAAGGCTAGCCCGAATTGCAACGTCCTCGTCCACGCTGTTGCTAGAAAACACATCTTGCCGCTGGGCCTCCTCAGAGCTCTCCAGACTTTCAGAAAAAAGGAGAGTAATCAAGTCTTGAGCCAGAGGCATAGACTTACGATTCATCAAATCCCAACGCTCTTGCGGTAATGGAATTAGGGCTCGCAAGAGCCTAAATAGCACTCGCCCAATCAGTCCTCTCTCATATCTGCGCGCCGGTGCAAAACTGGACCGCATGTCGACGCACGATCGAGAAAACTCTAGCGCGTACCACCGATATGCCTTTTTGCAGCGATCAAAACTCCAGCCCTTGATTAACTCCACCTCAATAGCAGCCTCGTATTCAAGCTTGGTTGTACCCACCCCATTCAGCTCAGAAGGGTAAAGAACCAACTCAGGGCAATAAATAACCACCGGAAGACCAAGAAGCGTCATTTCCTTACCGACACTGGACCAAGCGTTTAAAAAAAGATCTGCTTCTTGCGCCAAATCATAAATAGAAACATTGTCATCTGGCCAGTTCACCCTTGCGTTTGCTGGCAAGTCTTGCAATAAATCCTTCATCCTGCGCACATGATCGCTTTGGATACGATCGCGCCGATTCGGAAATTCGCGAGGATGAACTCGTATCAAAATGAACCAGTCAGGCCTGTGTTTCGCAAGCTCGATAAGATAGCTAACCCAATCTAGAATGCAAGGAAATAACAATTCTCCGGGGGGGCTGGCTGCATTTACCGACTCAACCGCAAATCGCTCATCGTAACTACTAGTACTGGCCACAATAAATTTCATGCCAGCTTTCACGCCAAAATATGAGCGCACATCAAAATACCGCTTAGACAGTGCTGTGGAAAAAACGAAAGAGTTTGCAGATGCCAGTAAGCACTGAAAATGACTAGTTACATCATCAATTGCATACTTGGAAATTGGCAAGTTTTCGTAAACTTTGTAACGCTCTTTAAGTCTGCGCAAATAGGCCCAAGTAAAATCCTTACCGATCATCAAAGTACCATGCTGGCGAGCCAAATTAGTCCCAGCATGCATGAAATACTGATCAATACCTAAATGATTAGCCTGCAAACAAAATGCCCTGTGTGCCACGTAAAGGCTGTTATAAGTACAGACGTGAGTCGGACTCACAGCACGAAGCAGTCGCGCGCCTGCCAACGAAACTTGGGCAGCCAAACTCAGAAATACGATGTATTCACCCCAAATGAAATCAGAGAATTCAAAATCATTTTTCTTGTGCCTTAAGATCACTTCGTACAAAGCGGTACGACCGACCTGCTGGTCGCCGATGCAAAGCTTTTCGAAGTCTTCAGCACAATTCAACTGACTGCGCATTTCAATGGCTTGCCTATTTAATGCTTTGATTCGTCCGGCGTCAGATTCATCAACAAAAGAATCAATTTTTATGGAGTTCAAGCCGAGCGTACGATCAACCAACTCAGCCTTTGAAATGCAACGCTTACATAAGCCGCTCTGCTCCTCCGCCGTGGAATCAAGAGTGAGTCCTGCCGCCTGACCGGCTGGACAAAACGGCGCTAGCAAACCACCGCATCGCACCATTGTGACTTCAAGCCCGTTCTTGTACAACATTTCGGCAACCAAAGCCTCGGGAAATCCATGCTCCCAAATATCAGCAGATGGTGCAAAGAACACAATTTTTTTCATAAGATCATCACTAGTTGCCGCCCATTTAAACTTAGTGCATTCGACTTGAAAAGTGCAAAGGAAGTGTTGGGTTGTTGATCTGCATTACATTCTATTTAGGTATAATGACTAGATTTTATTGCCAAAAACATTGACATCGTTATTCAAACTATGGATAGTATGCACTATGAATGAATTCGCGAAGCTTAATTTAACTTTATGACAGCATTTGGCAAAGTCCTTGTAACAGGTGCAGATGGCTTCATCGGTTCTCATCTAGTCGAACAACTCATAAGCAGGGGCTTCGACGTAAGAGCTTTTGTGCTTTACAACTCTTTTAACTCTTGGGGTTGGCTCGACTCCTCGCCACCCGAAATAAAAGCGAACCTTGACGTATTCTCTGGCGACATACGAGATCCACACGGTGTGCGTGCAGCGATGAAGGGTTGCGATGCCGTGCTGCATCTTGCGGCGCTAATCGCCATTCCGTACTCGTACCATTCACCAGATACTTATGTCGATACCAATATCAAAGGTACTCTTAACATACTTCAAGCTGCACGCGACCTAGGAGTTTCCCGCGTAATCCATACATCTACTAGTGAGGTTTATGGCACCGCCCGTTTTGTCCCGATTACCGAGGAGCACCCACTGCAGGGTCAATCCCCCTATTCCGCCAGCAAGATCGGCGCAGACCAAATCGCACTATCTTTTTACAGTTCCTTTGACACCCCCGTAACGGTGATTCGCCCATTCAACACCTATGGCCCTAGGCAGTCCGCGCGAGCAGTGATTCCAACCATCATCACACAACTAGCGGCTGGAAAGTGCGAGCTCAAACTCGGAGCCCTCCACCCAACACGAGATTTCAATTTTGTACAAGATACAGTTAATGGCTTCATCTCCGCCTTAATACAAAATAATCAAACCAATGGAAAGGTTATCAATTTGGGGAGTGGTTTTGAAATCACGGTGGCCCAAACCGCTCAGTTGATTGCTCAACTTATGGGCACTGAAATCAGCATTACTGCTAGCGATGAACGACTTCGCCCAGAAAAGAGTGAGGTAGAACGACTATGCGCCAGTAACTTGTTGGCCAAAGATTTGCTGGGGTGGGCACCTACCGATCAGGGACTGGCGGGCCTAGAGCAGGGGTTACGTAAAACAATTGACTGGTTTTCAAAGCCTGAAAACCTCGCCAAATACAAAACAGATAGATACAACATTTAATGAACATACACGTATCCTCGGAAACACTACTAGCTCGCTTGAAATCCGTTCTACCCAAAGATGGCTATCCTTTGGCGCTTCATGAACCTCACTTTATCGGCAATGAATGGAAGTACGTCAAAGATTGCATTGAATCAGGATGGGTCTCCAGCGTTGGTGGGTATGTTGACCGATTCGAACAACAGCTAGCCGCATACACCGGTGCGGCGCATGCTGTGGCAGTAGTCAATGGAACCGCCGCCCTACATATTTGTCTGATACTTGCTGGCGTGAAGACTAATGACGAAGTCATAATCCCAAACTTAACTTTTATTGCCACAGCCAACGCCGTTTGTTACTGCGGAGCTATTCCACTCTTGGCTGACAGCGAACCTGATCGATTAGGCCTTGATGCTGTTAAGCTGCAGAGTTTCCTTTCCGATACGGCCGAATTGAGAGATGGTCACTGCTTTAACAAGCGCACAGGACGTCGCATCGCTGCCTTAATGCCAATGCACACCTTTGGCCATCCAGCAGATATAGAGGCCCTCACCCGCATTGCAGAGCAATGGCATATTCCCATGGTCGAAGACGCCGCAGAATCACTAGGCTCGTTCTACAAAGGCCAGCATACCGGGAATTTTGGCCTGGTCGCAGGACTCAGCTTCAACGGCAACAAAGTCATCACTACTGGCGGTGGTGGCGCTATCCTAACTAATTCGCCAGAATTAGCCCGAAGAGCAAAACATCTCACAACAACGGCTCGAGTACCACACAAATGGTCATTCATTCACGACAAAGTTGGTTACAACTACCGTATGCCCAACATAAATGCAGCACTGGGCTGCGCTCAACTGGAATGCCTGCCGAATTTTCTCAAGTGTAAACGCGATTTAGCCCTTCGCTACATGATCGCACTGGACAACTTACCAGGCGTGCAGTTTCTCACCGAGCCCAAAGATAGCCGAAGCAACTACTGGCTCAACACTTTGCTGTTGGATTCTTCACCAAATGATAGATTGCTCAATAACATTCTAGAAACACTGAACAACGCAGGAATTGGTGCTCGCCCCGCTTGGGTTTTGATGAGCAAATTACCCATGTTTACCGAGGCGCCTTCGATGGACCTGTCAGTATCTGAAGACCTAGAGCGGAGAATAATTAATATCCCAAGTGGCGTCGCCTTGGGTTGAAAGCTAAGCTAGTTTTAGTTTCTCATGTCAGATCTTATTTAAGCATTACAGCATAAGTCATTAAAAATCACCGAATAAATTGCTGAGCACTGCCCTCATAAAAAAAGCATCCATCATTTATACCCCATAGCATTTTTTATGCATAATATGAAAATTACCTATTTCAAAATCCTATCAAATTCTAAATTTGACTCAACAATGAGTCTCCTATCCTAAAACAAATTGAAAACTCATATCATGCGAATAATTGCATCAGGCTTTGTAAACAAAGTAACAGAAGAAGTTCTACTTCGTCTTATTCAAGAATTCAACGTTGAATTTTGCGAATACTATTTCGAAGCAAAAGAAAAAATCGTAAAGATATGCGACACCCATGGAATTGACTATCTCAAGATACAGTCGGGTAATTATGTTGATGACTGGAGTCAGATAACTCCACTAGACGAAAAACTGATCGACGAAATGTCATATTGCGAAACTGTGGTTCTGCGCATGCTTGATCGCAACAACTTATGGCTTTCGATGAAGTACGAACAACGCAAACAAATATACTTGAAGCACCTGCGATATTGGAACCATGTTTTGATAAAAAAAGACATAAACTTATGTCTTTTTACTGGAATACCTCACGGATCTTTTGATTACGTCATTTATGAACTTTGCAAATATCATAATGTTCCTGTTTTATTACTTACAAGTCCATCATTAATTATGCATACAGTTTTCGTCACAGATGACTGGATGGAACCAAGCATAGCCTTAAAAAAACGATTTGAACTGCTACAAAAATTACGACAGCAAGGTGATTTGCCACATTTTGAATTATCCGAAAAATATCAAACACATTTTACAAAACAAATAAACCACACTGAAGACCCAACTCCATATTACATGGCTCCCAAATTACTTAATAGCTTACTAATAAAGCCCCCTAGCCTTTGGAAATCATTAGCCTTTCTATTAATGCGGGCAGCTATACCTAGTAAATGGAACCAATGGAAAGACAACCTATCTGACATAATGAAATACATGAGTTCCGTGATAGAACAACGTGAAAATAGTCGAAAAATTAGAGCCATCTATTATGAAAACTTAAAACCTATTGACCTAAAATGTAAATATGTTTATATACCATTACAACTGCAACCAGAATGCACCACATCGCCAATGGCGGGAGCTTATGTGGATCAATTATTAATGGTTCAACAATTAGCCGCACATCTACCATCAGACGTTCTGATCTATTTAAAAGAATACCCTGTTCAATTTAGTTACGGTTGCGTATCTCGATCTCCAGAGTTTTATAATCAATTATTACAAATACCCTCTGTTCGATTCATTCCAGAGGAAATGAGCACTTTCCGCTTGATTGATAACTGCGTAGCAGTAGCTACCGCTACAGGCTCTGCTGGCTGGGAAGCGCTTTTTCGCGGTAAACCATATTTTATGTTCGGACACCATGTCTATCAATACGCTCCAGGTGTCCACCCAATTTCATCAAATGCAGATTGCGAGCAAGCAGTCAGCAAAGTATTCGATAGGGGTGAAACACCTTCACTGGAAGATTTGCGGCTATTTTTGCTTGCCTTCGAACAAACGGCAACAGATGCAGATGCTGTTGCCTATAGAATCGCAGTTTCTCCATATTCGCAAGAATCGCAAATTGATCGATTGACAAATGCGTTTGCCAAAGCTATTCGGGATAAATTCTTTTTATGAGGAGCCAATTAATCGCGCAGGATTACCAACAACCGTGGTGAATGCTGCCACGCTCTTCGTCACTACAGCGCCCATTCCTATAATGGCGCCTTCACCGATTATGATGTGCCGCCCCGGCATGCTCTGCTTAATCACTGCGCCTGAGCCCACATATACATGACTACCTACAACTACTCCGCCATTGCACTGCGCGCCAGGAGCAAAAGTAACGTAGTCACCAATAGTGCAATCATGTGCAACCCGAGAATAATGCCCCGCGTGAAAGAACCGCCCAATAGTTACATTTGAAGTAACGGAAGAAAATGGCAACAAAATAGCACCCTCACCTATTTTGCAAGAGTCGCCAGAATGGTAATTATTTGCCACAATAGAAAATGACTTAGCCCGATCATCTATTCTTTCAACTATATTCTGGCGAAGTCGTGAATCATTGATTGCCACATTGAAGAAACGTTCGGAAACATCATAATTCAAAAACTCATGCTCCTTAATTGTTCGTATTCCGTTTATGTTCACTAAAGGCACAGCATCATCCGAAACGAATACTAATTCGTAGCCGCCTTTAGGATAATTAGTATGAAGCATAGCCCGGCAAACAGGCATAACTTCACGCGCGAGACCACCAGTCCCTAGAATTCCGTATAAACGCATCAGCAATTCACATTTTCAGAAATAGGCTATGCAGTCTGGCATAAATCGTAGAAATTTTATCAAAATTCTCGTGACTTAGACAACAGGAACTCCGCATATTCAAAATCGTCAATAACATCAATATCTATTGATCGATTAGCTGTCATCAAATAGGGATAAGTTCGATCAGTGTAATACTGCCGCGTTTTTTTCAAAATAGAATGTCTAAATATATAAATTGCTCCATTCGGAAGATAGGTTACCACTTCATCTTGACGGTTGGCTAGACGTCCATCTTGTTCTGGAAAAAATTTTCTTAGAACACCTTGATCATCTATAACATGATGCCATTGCACAGGATGGGGTGAGGGATAAAAGGATATGACTGAATCAGCTTGATTATTATCAAAAACTTGTACAGCATTATCAATATCTACAGAGTTTCGCAGTGGTGCAGTGGGCAATAAGACACAATACTCGTCAACTGTCATGCCCTCAGCAATAAGCCTATCTATTGTGTAAATATAGTTATCGATGGCAAGCGAGTCATCTTGCGCCAACTCTGCGGGCCGCAGGAACGGCACATCTGCTCCAGCAGCTCGCGCGACTGAGGCAATCTCCTCTGAGTCGGTGGAGCAAATAACACGAGTGATTGCGTTTGAAGCCAAAGCGGCCTCAATGCTGTAGACAATCAGCGGCTTACCAGCCAATTGGCGAATATTTTTACCTGGCAATCCCTTAGATCCACCACGGGCAGGAATTATTGCCAGCATTAACTATGCTCCACTTTTAATTGATCAGCATGAAGATAGACTTTATCAATAGCAGCCACTATCTGCTCCATGTCCGAGAGTTGTAGCGGTGGATACACATATGCGTTGATGAGTATTTTGTTTTCGTAAAGATCCTCTGCAACCGGACAGATGCCTTTGTCGTAATTGGCGACGCCATCATAATGCGGGCCAACAAAAGGAAACCCTTTGTCTCCCAAGGCAATTTTCCGTTGATAAAGCGGCTCAAGGTAGAGTGGGCGCACATAGCCGCCCCGAATAGGAACTCCTTCAGCAGCCAGCGCTCGAGTGAATTGCGCTCTAGTAAATCCTGCATCTTCTTGAATAAACTTGATAGCATGCATGTAGTACACATGTGTACAACCATCCCTGATCTTCGGCAATACCAAACCCGGATAGCGAACCAGTTTCTCGTTCAAGAAGCTGACATGATCGATCCGCACTTGGTTAAGCTGGTCCATTTTCTTTAGCTGCTCAAGGGCGATGGCGGCCTCAATTTCCGTCATGCGCAAGTTAAAGCCGATCATATTCACAAGACTAATCGGCTTAAAGCCTTCAGCCTCGACCAAATTCTCTCCGTGATTGCGAATTAATTGCATGCGTAGCGCAAGTTCGGCATCATTGGTGACTGCAACACCGCCCTCACCACATTGCATATTCTTGTGCCGGTTCAGACTAAAAATGCCAATATCACCCACAGTTCCGGTATATTTGCCTTTATACTTGCTACCAGGTGATTGTGACGAATCAGCGATCAGTAAAAGTCTATGCTCACGGGCAAGCTTTTGCAATGCATCCATATTTGATGCCTGCCCGTGTATGTCTGTCGTCAATATAGCTTTGGTGCGTGGTGTAATGCACGATTCAACGCTTACTGGATCTAGGCAAAAACAATCGGGTTCAATATCAGCAAATACTGGAACGCCACCATATATCAATATCGCGGTTGCCGTTGCCGACATCGTATAAGGACTAACAATCACCTCGTCTCCCGGACCAATACCGGCAGCTCCAACAGCCATCATCAAAGCAGATGTTGCCGAATTACACGAAATCGAATGCTCCACCTCAAAGCGCCGGCTCCAAGCCTCTTCAAAAGACCTTACTAACTTACCTCCGAGGAATTCGGGCGATGCCCCCCCGACAAAACCGGACAAGATGCCACTCTTGAGAACTGCAATAGCAGCATCAACCTCTGCACCATCAGTTGTAATAGTTTGAGGGAAAGGGAGCGCGCGAACGGGCGCACCTCCGAAGAGTGCGAGAAGATTAGTGTTAGTCATCGTATTAAGCCAGTAAAAAATGTTCAAGTCGGTCGCAGCTACCCATCATCGCAGCGACCAAGGCGGCAGATCTAGGATTGGTGGTGTTCAAGTCAGAATGATTCATCTTCGCTAAAAAACGAGCTAACTCTTCGACAGTCGTCATGCGCTTTACTAAACCTTGCGCTGAAAGGTGGCAGGCATCCGATCCAATAGCGCCAGGCTGAAATGATACCGTATTCACATTAGCCAGCATAGCGTGAATCATTAGCGAGGAATACATGCCAATTACAAGCGAGTAGGTCGATAAGTCCAACCCATTATTCTCAATCAACTGAATTGCTGAGGAGTAAGGGGCAAGCCGTCTATCGTAATCATTCCGATTTTCGTCAGGGTGAACTATCACATGCAGGCGAGTCCAATCAGCGCCAATCAGCTTCCAAGCCTGAAGAATGCCATCCAAAAAGTCCACCTCGTCGTATCCCAAACGCCGTCCTAAATACTTTGATACAGGTTGGGTTACCAAAAGAGTCGTCTGGCCCCGCACTAGATCACCACGCTTGGCCCGACTGGCTAGCTCTTGCAATCGGGCCTCAAAATAGGGTTGCCCAATAACCACAATGCGCTCATTCGGCAGCCCTTCACCAACCATCGCCTGTTTTGCAGAATTATCCAAAGTTAGAAAAAAATCAGGATAGTCAGGCTTCCCGGTCAAATCACGGAATCGGACTTCATAATTAACCCACATATCAATAAATTGCGCACATTTAATACCAGACTCTCGCGAGAGTCGACGAAACACGGCCTCAATCTCGCTATCGATTGATGAGGAAAGCAATATCAAACTTGGACGCAGGTTATCAATCAACGCACAAGCTGTGTCGGCTATGTTTCCGCTCAAGATAGCAACTGGGATACGATTAGACTGCAATATTGATGCAGAACGCGGTCCTGCATAAACATTCCATCCTTGACGTTGCTGCTTCCGCCAACGTTTAAACAATGGCAAAAGGTATTCTGCTCCAGCCAACTGATCTACACAGAATAAAATCATAGGACCACCCGATCACCGCCGCAAGCCACGTAAACAACAGCGTCCATCACCCGCTGTACATTGACCGCATTAACCGCCAAACTGGTGGAAGGTTGTTTTCCGTCACAAAGGAATCGTACAAACTCATCATAGGCATATGTAAGGCCATGCACTGGACTTGTTTGACACAGTGGCTTTGCAGCAGATAGCGTGGTATACCCTTTGAAATGCAAATTATTCTCAAAATGCTGAACTGCTATCGAATGCCCTCCGTACTGAACACTGAATCGTGCCATTGACGCAACGATTTCTAGTTCAAATAATTCATATTCGATGTCATCGAAACCGATCATATTTACTAGCAACTCATCTTTAAACCCGAGTTGTGCGCAATAGCTTGGGTCGGACAGTCCACTACTTTCGGCAAGAGCGCGAGGCAATCTAGAAACTGTATAGACCCTACCAAATAGAAACTGCAATAGGTCAATTGCATGAGCGCCATAATTGCGCAGCCCTTTCACGTACAGCACTTCAGCATGTTTCACGGGACCGGACTTTCGCATGATGTCTCTCAGGCGACCAAAACGCCCATCCCAGCGTCGGTGATAGTTGACAGCGACTCGGATCCCTTTGCTGGCTAACTCTTGGGCAAGCCGTTCTGCGGTGTTGGCGTCGCTACAAAAAGGCTTTTCACAAAATACAAGCCGCGGCCCCGCCTGCAAACAAGCATGTAGAACCTGCTCATGAGTAGTCGCATCGGTAGCGACAACAACAATATCGTACTTTGCATGTGCAAAGAGCTGCTCTAGGTTTTCAAACACAGGAACCTGCAGCTTGCGATCCACTATAAACGCCACACGCGCTTCTACGCGAGCATCGCACACAGCAGCAAGCACCAAGGATGGATTAGACAAAATGGCGGCAACGTGCGAACGCGGCAAATCTGACGAATCTGTAGCGTCATAGCCACTACCCATGCGGCCTAAACCGACCACCGCAACTTGGAATCGCCTAGTTGGAATTTCCATGCGACTTTAATGCTAACTGGTAGTCCTCAATTCTGCCAATGTCCATCCATGATTCATAGAGTGGAAAATAGCCGACCTGATCACCATTGCCTAACAGGTCGTCAAGCAATGTAGGCATATCGTAGAACTGATCAGCAGGAATCCGTTGTAAGCAAACCGGCTCAATCAAATAGATGCCAGCATTAACCAGAAACGACTTCATTGGTTTTTCTACGATGCTCAGGACCGCATGCTCATCCACTTCGACTACGCCGAATGGAATCTGGAACTCACTGTTACGAACTGCCATAGTCGCTTTCATGCCATGAGAAACATGATGATCAACCAAAGCCCCAAAATCCACTTTTGTTATTAAATCGCCATTCATCACCAAGAGAGGCAAATGCCCAAGGCCTTCGATCAGAGATAAAGCCCCTGCAGTACCCATGCGTTTTCTCTCTTGAACGTAATGAATGTCAACGCCCCACTTTTTACCGTCTCCAAAATAATCAATGATCTGATCAGCGAGATAATTCACGCAAAAATAGAAACGATGGAATCCCTGCTGTGTCAGGTTTTCTAAAATCACCTGAAGAAATGGGCGGCCACCGACACGCAGCATAGGCTTTGGCACGGTTTCGGTATAAGGGCGCAAGCGCGTACCTAACCCCCCCGCCATAATGACCACAGGGTTATCCCTGCGCGGCAATTCTAGATGATCAGAAAAAAGAACGTCAACCAACTGCCCATGATCATTCAGAATCGGTAACTGACGCACCTTGAGACTTTTCAAGTATTTGATTGCATCGTCAAAAACACCAGTGGATGTCCAGAACTTGAAGTCACGATTCATTACTGCCGAGACAGCAGAATCCAGTGAGATATTTCCTATTAGTGCGCGGCGAACATCGCCATCTGCCACAACACCAACGACTACGCCATCAGGTGATTGGACAATCAAAAAACCCTCACCTGCCTCATCCATCGCGAGCAACGCATTTCTGAGTGGCGTATTTTGATCAACGATTAGAGATGCAATTAATCCCACATTAAAAATCCTCGGAATTAATCAACGCATCAGCCTCAATATCCCGCTTCGCCGACTTGCCAATAATAAAGTTTATATCACCAGGCTGAATACCTGTTCCTGGTCGTTTTAGCACCAAATCTTCGCGCCTTATAACTTCACCGGCACGAATAGTGCGAGCTGACACCACACTGCGACGGAAGGCCGGAATTTTCAACTTCTCAGCCTCCGACACCACTCGCCGGTAGGACCCCAAAGCATCGTGAATGCGCGCACTGCCATTAACAATCTGAGCCATCTCCTCAAGCGTGGCGGAAACCTTGTGATCCCATCCAAACATGGTTTTATCTAAAGTAAAGTGCTTCTCGATAACACAAGCCCCCTTAGCCACAGATGCAAGCGGAATTTCAATGCCAATAGAGTGATCAGAAAATCCCACAGGATACTCGGGATAGTTATCGCGCAGCATGTCGATATTATTCAGATTAATCTCTGTATCAACAGGCGGATAGACCGAAATGCAGTGCAGAAGCACTATTTGCCGGTTGCCAACCGTTTCAATAGTAGAAATTGCTCTGTCTATTTCAGCCAAAGTACTTAAGCCCGTGGACAACATGATTGGGCGATTTTTACCTGCTACGTATTCTAGAAATGGATAATTATTCAAATCCATGGACGCGATCTTGACGAATGGAGCGTCTAGTACGTCAACGAGGAAGTCGACCTCTCCCTCGGAAAAAGGCGTGGAAGTGAAGTCGATACCTATCTCTAAACAATAATTCCGCATATCTAGCAACTCCTGCTCGGAAATACTGAAAGCTTCCACGATTTCCTCTAGAGTGAAGTCGGTCCGGTTTCGATAGTCATCATTTAAGAAGTAATTGTCCTGATAAACCTTTTTTGCGAATATCGAGTCCTTAGACCAAGACTGAAACTTAACACAATGGCATCCTGCCGCCTTGGCTTCATCAATTAGTTGACGAGCCAAATTTATGTCACCATTATGATTGGCCCCAAGTTCGGCAATGATGTACGGCGCACCGTAATTCGCAATAACGTGGTCTTTAATTTTCATAATCCCAATTCTCTAAAAGTCTTGATGGATTCCCACCAAAATGGCTGAGGCCGCATGGCAGCACTGACAGCCTTGCAATAGGCTGTTTGAAATACTTTATCTTGCCTAATTTTACCTTCGGTTTCCAATAGCTCCACCGCATAAGCGGGATCAAATACGTCAAAATGCATGCGCTTTATTTTCAATCCTCTCAGGAGGTTATCTTCCCCAAGATCACGAATAGCAGCCATATTGTTGGCGTGCTGCCGATAATAAGTTGCGACTTTCCCTGTAAACCGAGCCACCCCACCTCGAAGAAGGAGATGGGTGTAAAAAAACCAGTCAAACGCAAGAACATTTCTGGGCTCAAATACGACGTCGGGAATTGCCGACACTCTCACGGCAGTGTTTGACATCCCAAAACAATTACCTTCTCGAATATCCTGAAGCCTCAGGACCGATTGTTCTTTTAAACGCCCCCGAAATAGCCACTCAACATTTGAAACTCCGTCTCCAAAAAGTATTAGCTCATTTAGCACGACATCCGCCCCGCTCGCAATCATTTCGATCGCTACAGCCACTCTATTTATATCGAATAGATCGTCTATATCAGCAAATATAATTATGTCAAAGCCTGAATCACGCAGATAGCGAATGGCTTGCCTGCGAATATCCGCCGGAGTACCGGAAAGCTCGACGATCTGCGCCGGAGGGCCATGCAAGAGGAGCAATGATTCGACGTCACGATAACCATCATTGAAGACAAAGAGATTGAAATCGCAATGAGTCTGGCTTGCGAGCGTTTCAAGGCAGGCTTGCGCATATTCGGTAATGCCCGGTGCAGGATAGATAAAAGTAGCAACGGCAATTTTCATGGGTTATTGCGCTGCAGCTGAATGCAACGAGCAGACTGCAGAACAACGCATGCTTCTGAATCGGATGGTATACCAATTATTTCTAGCAGATGAAGAGACGTATTCCCCGATATTGGAAAGGCCAGATCACAAAAATCGGCAGATAGAGCATGACACGCACGGCCAGATCGCAGATACACGTTCGACACCATCTGTGACAACCTAGCCGTAACCACCAACTGATCGCCGACTCCAGCAGTCAACGCCAAAGAACAAGCACTACCGCTAACCGCTAGACCTCCCATGGCCGCGTTACGGGACCGCTCCGTCAGTGACACTTGAAACCCACCGTAGAAATACGGCATGTGCTCATCAGCATCCCAACAGACGGCTTTTGGCGGCTGGAAATTGAGGCGTTTTCGCAGCACTCGCGCAGGCGCACCAGCAACTACTGTGTAAGGGGCGACATCCTCAGTTACGACGGCATTTGCCCCTATCACTGCCCCCTTGGATATTTTCACGCCGCGCATTACTACGGCATTTACTCCGATCCAACAATCATCTTCTATCACCACTTTGCGGGCAGCTAAATTTTCCAGAGCTGTAAGAACAGCGGCTTGCTCATCCTGATCCTTAATCAAGGACCAAGGCAGGCCATCGAAATGATGTCGCCCTGAAGAGATAAAAATATTAGGCGCAAACACGCAGTACGCTCCTATCTGCACATCACCTAAGATTATGCAGCGATCTTGTATAGAAGTTCTACTTCCGATACGAATCGTGCCGACTGGGCCTAACTCTACATTGCGCCCGATGTAGCACCCATTGCCTAGCGCTAACGTAGCTCCAGCGGGCACGATGATTTGGCTCCAACTATTAATGATTCCGTCATCGCAAATGAAATGCCCCTCGACGGCCATATTGACAGTGGCATGTATAGCTACGCCTGGAAAAAGTCTTTTATTGCGCAGCTTCGTTATCAACATAGACTGACGCACCATTAGGATCAATCGGTCAATCAACCTCTGTATCATTGCGAGACACCTTGGCCACGGTCGCAATATGCTGAATAGACTTCGGGATACCGCTCGATGCTGACTCTTAATTCTTTGACCATCTGCCCCGCAATCTTAGCCGCGGGATAGTTTGCGCCAAATAAGGAGTTGCTGAACTGAATTTGGAACATCAATCGATCTCCGCTGATTACATGCCCACCCTTGTGCAAGCCTCGCGTATCTTCAGCAAGAATTGTTCCGCGCGGCGCGACAAATTCGATGATGTCGGACGCAGAATAGTGGGCCTTGATCTCCTCATCTTGCAGGCGAGCATATCCCTTGTTCAGCAATTCGGCAGGAACACCATCCGTCTTATGAGAGCCAGCAACATAGAAATGCGGCCCACTCTCCTCCGTCACGTCAGTAAGATAAATAAAAAACTTTAGCCACTTTGGCCTGTCCATGTCGAAGTGGAAAAATTGTGCTGATTCACCGTCGGGCTTATCTGAAAAGTCGGTATGCCACCACATAGAAACGACATCCACTATTGGAATAGCCCTCAAATACTCCTGTGCGATTGAGGCAAAAGTAAGATCAGCCAAGATTCTTTGAATATCCTCATTATTCAGTAAATCTTGGGTGCTGAAATCGTAACGTACCGCTAGCGGAGACTGACGGTCATAGACCGTGCTCTCGACCAATCCAAGCTCACCATCCATAAGCCTAGTTAATGCAGGGTGCTGCGTCGCAAATGCCAATAGCTTGTCGCACAGTTCCTCAGGTAGCTTATTCTTGAAGACATAGTAACCGCGCTCCCTGAGTGCTTGGACCGCAGAAACGGCTTCGACTTGCGCCCCCGCGAGCAATACCTCGTTACACAACTCGATCGGTCGGGGGGGGCGCAAGACAGACATCATCCAAGACAGCACATCGCTGGAGCGCCCACGTGTGCGACAAAACAGCATAACCATAGCAAGATGCGCTCTTCGCGGAGTATTCTTGGTGACGTAATAGCCAAGCAATCCGATCAATAAATCGAATACGTAAATAGCGCTACGGAGCCAATACTTTAAAGAAGACATCGCTTACCTTTTTAATGTGCAACGATCTAATTACGCTTATATTTTCAAGTCTAGCCTATGAAGGCTGTGACGATTGCGACAACTCGACAATGCAAATTTCGCAAGTGCGCTTCTGCTTCCGATAAGTAAAGTTAAGCTAGTCGCGACAAGCATTGACATTACTTAAGAAAGTAGCGAGTGCCATTAGTCATCGATCACCATATCCCAAGTAACAGGGCTTCCAAAGGCTACATCACGTGCTGAACGTTGGCCGAGAATATCCTGCAGCATCTTAGGTGGTAAGCCATACCCTGGTCGTACTGAACGTATGTTTTGATTCGTAAAAATTTCACCCGCCTTTATGTCACGAACTACATATAGTGAGCGACGGAACTTGACATTACCTATTTCGCTCGATTTGCGACCATAATTTACCTCTCCCAAAGCGCGCCACGCAGTCTTCGTGTCGTGGCACAGAGCGACCAAATCCGCAGGCTCAAGGGAAAAGCTGTCGTCTGGACCTCCCCCTTGGCGATCAAGGGTGAAATGTTTCTCAATAATGCACGCACCCATGACAACACTGGCAATGGCTGTGACGTTGTCTAGCGTGTGATCAGACAAACCGACCAGCGTGCCAAAACGTGCCTGCATATCCGCAATGGTGCGTAGGTTGTATTCTTCACTGTGCGCTGGGTAGCCACTGACACAATGAAGCAACGCCAACTGCTTGCAGCCTGCACTGTGAGCCACGTCTACAGCCTCTTGAATTTCTGCTTCGTCAGCCATGCCCGTTGAAATGATCATGGGCTTGCCTTTACTTGCCACATAGCGGATCAGCGGCAAATCAATGGCTTCAAATGAGGCGATTTTGTAAGCTGGAGCGCCTAGTGACTCTAGCAAGTCAACGGCGGTGTGGTCGAATGGCGAACTGAAAATGGTGATGCCAAGCTTGCGAGCATGGTCGAAGAGAGTTTTATGCCAATCCCATGGCGTATGCGCTTCTTCGTATAGCTGGTAAAGAGATTTACCGTCCCACAGCCCCCCCGTGATACGAAATTCTGGGCGGTCCACATCAAGGGTGATTGTGTCTGGGCGGTAGGTCTGGAGTTTCACCGCATCCGCACCTGCTCGTTTGGCTTCGTCAATAATTTTCAATGCAGTTTCGATACTTCCGTTGTGGTTTGCGGAGAGTTCTGCAATTACATAGGGCGGCTGCGATGGGCCGATCTCTCGTCCATCAATGTAGATGCTATTTAAGCCTGTCATTGTGTCGCTCCTTGACGCGCCCGCCAGGCGTCCTTTGTTAACAAATAATGGCGAACATGCCTGATCGTTTGTTGCTCCAACTGTTTATCCGGCAATATGGCTTCGAACACGAAGCCTTGGCTTAGGTGAAATTTTTGTGATGCCTGATTATCGGGCAAGACCTCGCCCCAAACCTTTTCAAGACCGATCACCTCGAACGCGTATCTAGTCGCTGCAGCGCCCAACATCCGCCCTGTGCCCTTGGGAGCATCTGGAGCCAAGTAAAAGCCCCAAACGGCAGCCCCAGCCCCATCGACGTGGAAGCTGACATAGCCTTGGGATTGATCATCAATTTTCAGAATTAGCAAGTGTCGACAAGGATCGACAGACGCACGGCTGAACCAACTGGCGTGTTCATCAAAACTGATTTCATTTTGTGTGTACATGTATTGACGCACTTTGGAGTGATTGCGCCAAGCTAGTACTTGCTCTAGGTCTGATTCCGTCATGACCTGCAGACGGGCGATAGAGGGCAATGCGATTGTCATACCCAAGCACCTGCCATATGCCGTGCTAGTAGCGTAGCGCCACTACAAGGCACCAGTGCTGCTGCTAACGCAGACATGCGCTGAAGCGCCGAGGGCATGGTGATGAGGCCCTGAATCTTTGCTATCAGCTCTCGCTGCAAGTCCGGGCCAAGCCTGACCAACTGGGCTGCACCTGTGGCCGACAGCCTAGCAGCTATCCCTCGCTGGTTATCAGCGAGGACGAGCATGATGGCTGGGACCCCCAAGGAGCAGCGCTCCCAGGCTGAAGTGCCAGCCGCACCAATTGCAAGGTCACAACCTGCTAGGAGTTCTGCCATATTGTTAACAGCAACTTTAAGTTCAACTTTGTAATGAAGCGTCTTTATCAATTGACGCATCTCAGCAATCCAGGGAGAGCTTTGGCCAAGTACGACACAAACTTCAATATCAGTCGGGAGCCCACATTGATCTAAGGCCAGCAAAATCTGCCGACTGATGTCGTCTTTGTCTACGCCACCTAAGCTAACTAAGATTTTTTTAAATGTGCCTGGTGTGCGGCGCGCTAAGCTGGCTGGTCGCCACTCGTCGAACTCCGGCCGTAGAAGTACGTTTTCTATGCCACATCTGATCTCGCAATTCTGCGGGACGAGTTCTCGATAGTCCTCAGGTTGCCGCCCAAATGTTTGGTCTATCACGATGTCAGCTGTGTGCAACCGATTGGCAAGATCATCGATGACCAAAATACGTTCACAATCCCCCTTAATTGCGTTTTCCCATTTTTCATCCAGCGCATAGTGGTCCACAACGACCCAATGAGGACGTGTGTATTCGCGGATTGCTAAAAGCGTCTGTTCTGCATCATTTTGCCAAGTTGCGCCTAGCCATTCAGCGTAGGGTTGAGCATCTTCAGATGTCATCAAGGACGAAGTTGGCAGAGATATGACATCGTAGCCACGCGCTTGTACAAGTGCATTGAGATTACCTAGGTGTTCCCTAGAGACAAAGCGGCAAATTGCACCCGTTGCACGCAAGGCGTCTGCAAGAGTAAGGCACCGCATGATGTGTCCAGCACCAGCTTGGTGCGAGGCATCGACGCGAAAGACAATGTGCATGATGCCCCGTTCTTACACGGCTTTTTGGTGCAAGCGCAATGCTTCAAACATCAACACAGCCCTATCCCAGTCACTGGGAGTATCAATATCTTGAACACGGCAGGGTGACTGCATGACAGGGACTGAATGTTCAGCAAAGATGGCTTGCGCGGTCAACCATGCCTCGCGTGTACCCCAGTAAAACTGGCCAGCATCGTGATAAGCCTCCTCCAAATCCTGTGAACGAGTTTCTGCATACTCAGGATGAAACATCGCTATTTTTCCAGCCTCAGTCAGCTTAAGTGCACGCTGAACAGGATAAGCGTAGTTGGTCACTGTAAATGCGAAAGATGCCTCGTTTTGGTTGAGGAGATCTAGTCCTCGACGCAAGTCATCCCCCGTTACAAACGGAGCTGTTGCGTAGAGGCAGCACGTTTGCTCAACATCCACGCCCTCGTCAATTAAGCGTTGGACAACGTACTGAACAACTGCCGTTGTGCCCGCGTAGTCATCCGCCAAACTTGCCGGACGCATGAACGGGACTTCTGCTCCGAATTTGCGCGCAACGTCAGCGATTTCTTGATCATCCGTTGACACAATAACTCGATCAATGCAGCCCGAGTCAAAGGCCGCTTGAATGGACCATGCGAGCATTGGCTTGCCACAAAACTCACGTATGTTTTTGCGTGGTATGCGTTTGCTGCCACCGCGTGCAGGAATCACCGCAAGCTTCATGCTTTTAGTGTCCCGAGCAAAGCAGCAACCACTTGATCTTGTTGCTGCTCGGTCATGGTCTGAAACATAGGTAAGCTGATAGCCTCGGCGTAGTACTTTTCAGACTCAGGATAGTCACCCACTTGAAACCCCATGTTTTGATAGTAGGGCTGGGTATGCACGGGTATGTAGTGCAGATTAACGCCAATGCCTAGCTCGCGCAGACCCTCAAACACTTGACGGTGGGTTTTCTCAATCTTGTCCAACTGCAAACGAATCACATACAGGTGCAGACCCGAGTAGCTGTCAGGGTGCTGCCAGGGCGTGATTAAAGGCAAGTCGGCTAGCAACTGGTCATAGCGACGAGCTAGTTCGTGACGGCGGGCCACAAAGGCATCCAGTCGCTGCATCTGGCTCACGCCTAGAGCAGCTTGCAACTCGGTCATGCGGTAGTTGTACCCAAGGTCTATTTGCTGGTAGTACCACGGACCGTCTGCTGCATGAGTCATTTGAGTTGAATCGCGCGTGATGCCGTGGCTTCGCAACAGGACCATTTGCTGAGCCAAGTCATCGTTATTGGTTAACGCCACGCCACCTTCTGCGGTGGTGATGATCTTGACGGGGTGAAAGCTGAACACCGTGATATCGCTGTAACGACCATTTCCAATGAATTCGCCTTTGTACTTACCGCCAATTGCGTGCGAGGCGTCTTCAATGATTTTGAAGCCGTATTCTTGGCCAAGCGCATAGATAGCCGCCATGTCGCAAGGCTGACCACAAAGATGCACGGCCACCAAAGCCTTGGGCAAGCGGCCTTCTTGTTCGGCGCGCACCAATTTGGCTTCCAGCGCCTGTGGGCAAAGGTTGTAGGTATGCGGATCAATATCCACAAAGTCCACCTGGGCTCCGCAATACAAACCGCAGTTTGCCGAGGCCACAAAAGTCACAGAAGTAGTCCAAAGCCAATCACCACCGCCTAGCCCTAGCGCGAGGCAGGCTATGTGCAAGGCTGATGTCGCACTGTTGACCGCCACCGCATGTTTAGCTCCAACGTGTTTGGCAACGATGTCCTCAAATAATGGAACTTGGGGGCCTTGCGTCAGAAAGTCTGACTGCAAAACGGCTACGACTGCGTCAATATCTGCTCGGCTTATGTCTTGACGACCGTAGGGGATCATTAAAGACTCCCAATTTTTTCATGGTTAGTATCTATCCAGGCTTGCAGTTGTGCATCGGACATCCATTCGACGTTGTTATCGCTGGCGTAAACAAATCCTTCTGGTACTTTTTTGCCGTCTTTGATTCGTTCAGGACTGTTGGCCCAATTGTTGATGGTGGGTAAGATTTTGAAGTGCTCGGGATATTCGTAGGTGTAGTACGAGTCTTCAGCACCGATCATTTGTTCATGCAGCTTTTCGCCTGGGCGAATACCCACAACCTCTTGCTTGCACTCTGGGGCCACCACACGGGCAAGGTCAGTTACTTTCATTGATGGGATTTTTTTGACGTAAATTTCGCCGCCCACCATGTCTTCAAAAGAATGCCAGACCAGTTCAACACCTTGTTCTAACGAAATCATGAAGCGGGTCATTCGGCCGTCTGTGATGGGAAGCACCCCTTTTTCGCGAATGGACATGAAGAACGGAATGACCGAACCACGGGAACCCATGACGTTGCCGTAACGCACCACTGCAAATCTTGTGTCGTGGCCGCCCGAATACGAGTTGCCCGCGACAAAGAGCTTGTCTGACGCAAGTTTGGTTGCGCCGTATAGGTTGACAGGGCTAGATGCCTTGTCGGTTGACAAGGCAACCACACGTTTGATGCCTCGATCAATACAAGCATCAATCAGGTTCATGGCCCCATTGATATTGGTTTTGACACATTCAAAGGGGTTGTATTCCGCTGTAGGCACGATTTTGGTTGCCGCGGCATGAACGACGTAGTTAACACCATCTAGCGCGCGGTACATACGGTCTCGGTCACGCACATCGCCAATGAAAAATCGAATGCGAGGATCATCTTTGTAAAGCTTGGCCATTTCCCACTGCTTCATTTCATCGCGCGAATAGATGATGATTTTGCGAGGATTGTATTTAGCCAGTGTCATTGGGACAAAGGTATGCCCAAAAGAGCCCGTGCCGCCTGTGATGAGAATAGTTTGTTGTGACAGCATGGCTATTTAGTTCTTAAATTTTTGAATGGATTCACAGATTTGTTGGATATCTTGTGCCGTATGCCCATACGAAATAGGCAGACTCAGCTCTGTGTCATGCAACTCTTGAGCAATCGGATACTGACCTGAGAGCACGCCTTGCATTGCGCGTTGTTTGTGCGGAGCTATGGGGTAATGAATTTCGGTTTTGACGTTGTGCTGCAACAAAAATTCCTTAAGTTCATTTCGTCTTGCACTGCGCACACCAAAGATATGAAATACATCAAATTCGTCTGAATTAACAACTGGCGATTTGACGAAACTTGGAAGCTCGGCAAAGTAGATATTGGCCAGAGCTCTCTTGTGTTCGGTCATTGCATCCATGTGCTTGAGCTTGACGCGTAGCATGGCCGCTTGTATTTCGTCCAAGCGCGAATTAACACCCACATACTCATTCACATATTTCTGCTTAGAGCCATAGTTGCGCAAGTGGCGTAACTTATTAGCCAACTCATCGTCATCTGTCACGATGGCACCCGCATCACCAACAGCACCTAAGTTTTTGGTTGGGTAAAAGCTAAAGCAACCAGCATCACCAAAGGTGCCCGTCATCTTGCCAGCCAACTTAGCACCGTGTGATTGAGCACAGTCTTCAATGACCTTTAGGCCATGGGCTTTGGCAAATGCGCCAATGAGATCCATGCGGCACGCTTTGCCAAACAGATGCGTGACGCAAATGGCACGCGTTTTGGGCGTGAGCGCAGCGGGGAGCAATGCCGGGTCCATATTGAAGGTTTCGAGGACAGGCTCGACCAACACTGGATGGTGGCCAGCTCTTAAGATGGCCAAAATAGTGGCGATATAAGTATTAGAGGCTACCAATACATCGCTACCTTTGGGCAAATTCAAAGCTTCAATCGACAGGATGAGCGCATCCAAGCCATTGGCTACGCCAATGCAATGTTTGGCTCCCATATATTGGGCAAACTCTTGTTCAAACGCGCTAACTTCTTGCCCCAACACATACCAGCCACTGCGAATCACGCGCGAGGCGGCAGCTTCCAGCTCTGAAAAATAAGCTGCATTTGAATTGGCGAGGCTTTCGTATTCAATCATCATGAATTCTCATAAGGGGTATCGATGTATTCACTTCTGTCATACGGATGCGAAGACATCACTAGCAACACCGCTCCTGAACCGAAGGTCATGGTGTGCCAATCTTTAGGCTCGACAATCAAGCATTGACTAGGCTTGCTGAGCTGAATGGTTTCGACGGTGATGCCGTCGTTCATATAGATAGACACCTCGCCATTCAGTGCGATTAAGGCTTGCCGAGTGTGGGTATGTCGATGACCGCCACGGGTTTGTCCATCTGCACCATAAATCCAATAAGTGCGAACCACGGTGAATGGCAACGCATTTTCTAGTACCGTCAGAGCGCCGCGGGGGTCACTAAACGTAGGCAGGTTGAGCGTGGTGAAGTGATTTGCCATGGATTACCTTTAGTCTTTGCCAAACAAATCGCGGGTGTACACCTTGTCTGCCACATCTTGCAGGTCGGCTTGCATTCGGTTTGCAATGATGACATCGGCTTTGCGTTTGAAAGCATCAAGGTCTCGGTAAACAGGGGAACGGAAGAACTCGTCTTCAGTCAGCACGGGCTCGTACAAGATAACTTCTACCCCCTTGGCCTTGATACGCTTCATGACGCCTTGGATGCTAGATGCCCTGAAATTGTCTGAGCCCATTTTCATGATGAGCCTATAAATACCCACAGTTTTAGGGTGTCGCCGCAACACATCTTCGGCCACAAAGTCTTTACGCGTGGCGTTAGACGCAACGATGGCATTGATAAGGTTTTGAGGAACATCTTGGTAGTTGGCCAGCAGCTGCTTAGTATCTTTCGGCAAACAGTAGCCGCCATAACCAAAGCTGGGGTTGTTGTAGTGATTCCCGATACGGGGGTCCAAACTAACACCATCAATGATTTGCCGCGTGTCTAAGCCGTGCATTGATGCGTAGGAGTCCAACTCGTTGAAGTACGCCACACGCATGGCCAAGTAAGTGTTGGCAAACAACTTAATAGCCTCAGCCTCGGTGCTGTCGGTGTACAGCACGGGCACGTTTTGCTTAACTGCCCCCTGTTGCAAGAGCGCCGCAAAGCGTTGCGCCCTTTCTGACTTCTCGCCCACCACAATGCGGCTGGGGTGAAGGTTGTCGTAAAGCGCTTTGCCCTCTCTCAAGAATTCGGGTGAAAAAATGAGGTTAGGTGCATTAAGCTCCAGACGCGTCTTGGACGTGTAACCCACAGGCACGGTTGATTTGACAACCATGACGGCATTCGGATTGATGGCTTGCACATCCCGAATGACCGCCTCGATGGAACGGGTGTCGAAATAGTTGGTTTGAGGGTCGTAGTCGGTCGGCGTAGCAATCACCACAAAGTCAGCGCCCTCGTAGGCTTCGCGCTTGTCGAGAGTGGCTCGGAAATTGAGCTTCTGAATTTTTAAATACGCCTCAATTTCGACATCTTCAATGGGCGACTCTTTGCGATTGAGTTTTTCAACCTTGCTTGCGACTATGTCAAGGCACACCACTTCGTTGTGCTGCGCCAGCAAGATGCCGTTGGACAAACCAACATAGCCGGTACCAGCAATCGCAATTTTCATGGTCATTCGATGCTCACACTTTGTGTATAGCCATGCGTTTTTAAAAGCGCATGTTTTTTGGCCTCTTCAAGGTCGGTGGCGACCATTTCAGAACACATCTGCTGCACAGTAATTTCTGGCGTCCAACCCAGCTTGGCTTTTGCCTTCGAAGGGTCACCCAGCAAAGTTTCGACCTCTGTGGGGCGGAAGTAACGGGGGTCAATTTTGACCACCACATCGCCCACCTTAAGGCCCGGGGCTTTATCGCCCTTGATGGCAGCCACGGTGGCGGTTTCCTCTACGCCTTTGCCTTCGAACTTCAGGGTAACCCCCAACTCTTCAGCACTCCATTGGATGAACTGGCGCACACTGTATTGCACGCCTGTAGCGATGACAAAGTCATCAGCCTGATCTTGTTGCAACATCATCCACTGCATGCGCACATAGTCTTTGGCATGGCCCCAGTCACGCAGGGCGTCTAGGTTGCCCATGTACAAACATTGCTCTAAACCTTGTGCAATATTGGCTAAACCACGGGTGATTTTGCGGGTCACAAAAGTTTCGCCACGGCGTGGGCTTTCGTGGTTAAACAAAATACCGTTGCAGGCATACATGCCGTAGGCTTCGCGGTAATTCACCACAATCCAATAGGCATACATTTTGGCCACAGCGTAGGGGCTGCGCGGGTAGAAGGGCGTGGTTTCTTTTTGCGGAATTTCTTGCACCAAGCCATACAACTCTGAGGTACTGGCTTGGTAAAAGCGGGTTTTCTTTTCCAAGCCCAAAATACGAATAGCCTCCAACAGGCGCAAGGTACCAATGCCGTCTACGTCGGCGGTGTATTCAGGCGACTCGAATGACACGGCCACATGGCTTTGTGCGCCTAGGTTATAGATTTCATCCGGCTGCGTTTCTTGCACGATACGAATGAGGTTGCTGGTGTCACTCAAGTCACCATAGTGCAACTTGAAGTTGGCATGCTCAATGTGTGGGTCTTGGTAGATGTGGTCAATGCGCTGGGTATTGAACAACGAGGCACGACGCTTGATACCGTGGACGATGTACCCCTTCTCTAGCAAGAACTCTGCAAGGTACGAGCCATCTTGGCCCGTGATACCGGTGATGAGGGCAACTTTTTGGAGGGTACTTTTTGTCATAGTTTGCTCAAGAAATCTTGGTAAGCCGTCGCAAGGCCGTGATTCAAACCCACTTGGGCCTGCCAACCCAAGGCATTGAGGCGCGCACTGTCCATCCACTTACGAGGCGCCCCATCGGGCTTGGACACATCGAATTCGATGTTGCCGGCATAGCCTACGGTTTGCGCAATCGCTTTTGCAACCTCTGCAATGGTCACATCCGAGCCACTGCCCACATTGATGTGGCTTTGCATAGGGCTGGTGTGCTGGTCATACGTCGCTTTGGCCAGTTGCATGACATGCACGCTGGCAGCAGCCATGTCGTCAACATACAAAAATTCTCGCCGCGGCGTACCCGTGCCCCAAATGGCCACGCTAGGCGCATGGGTCATCTTGGCCTCATGGAAACGACGGATAAGAGCTGGGATAACGTGGCTGTTTTCAGGATGGTAGTTGTCTCCTGGACCATAGAGATTGGTCGGCATGACGCTGCGATAGTCCACGCCATGGCTTGCGCCGTATTGGCGGTTGTAGCTTTCACACAGCTTGATGCCGGCAATTTTGGCAATGGCATAGGGCTCGTTGGTGGGCTCTAACGTCCCCGTGAGTAAAGCGTCTTCGCGCATGGGCTGCTGTGCCATGCGGGGGTAGATGCAGCTAGAACCCAAGAAGAGCAGCTGTTGCACGCCATTCTGAAACGCAGCCTCAATGACGTTAGCTTGCATCATGAGATTTTGGTAAATGAAGTCTGCTGGATACACGTTGTTGGCATGAATACCGCCAACCTTGGCCGCAGCCAGATATACCTGAGTTGGTTTTTCTGCAGCGAAAAAGGCTTGCACGGCAGCTTGGTTGGTGAGGTCTAACTCGGCATGGGTGCGTGCGATGATTTGGCTTTGCGTCACACCTTGCGCCAACAACTGACGCACGATGGCCGAGCCCACCATACCTCGGTGGCCTGCCACGTATATTTTTGGAGTTGCTTGCATGATCTAAGCAGCTTCTAATTTGGATTGAATTTGCTCTGTCGTCAGACCAAACCGACGGGTTCGCTCTGAATACCAAGAGAGCGCTTTGGCCAACTGCGTTTCATCAAAGTCAGGCCAAAGCACATCCGTGAAATACAACTCTGCATAAGCACATTGCCAGAGTAGAAAGTTACTGATGCGCTGCTCTCCCCCCGTACGAATGAGCAAATCAGGATCTGGCATACCCGCCGTGCTTAAGTGCTGCGCAAGCTCCTCTTGCGTCAACTGCGAGATATCGGCAGAAGGGTTGTCTCGATGCCAACGCTGAACAGCCTGCACAACATCCCATTGCCCTCCGTAATTGGCGGCTACTGTGAGCGTTAAGACTTGGTTATGTTGGGTTGCTTGCTCTGCCGCTTCAATACGGCTTTGCAGCTCTCGAGGAAACGCAGTGATATCACCAATGACGCGAAGTCGCACGCCCGCCTTTGAGAGCTCGTTCATTTCTTTTTCTAAGTACTGAACAAACAAACCCATCAAGGTCGACACCTCGTCTGCCGGACGCTTCCAGTTTTCCGTGCTGAAAGCAAAAAGCGTGAGGTTTTGAATACCCTGCCTAGCGCACGACTCCACCAAAGCCCGAACGCCCGCAGCACCTTTAGCATGCCCAACCGTACGAGGCATGCGGCGTGCTTGGGCCCAACGGCCATTGCCATCCATGATGATGGCAATGTGTTTAGGGAAGTTTAATTTTGACAAGAGTAACGACTAGATTTTTGAAGGATTAGGGCACGCTACCGCCCTTTCGCTCATCAGCAAAGTTGTAATTATCAACGATGCCGCACCCGCCGATTTAACCTATTAGGATTAAATCAAAGCCGTCCGTAGGTGTCTTCGAACCGTACGATGTCGTCCTCTCCCAAATAGCTGCCCGACTGAACCTCTATGATTTCGAGAGGAATCGCGCCTGGATTGGCCAAACGATGAATTTCCCCTACAGGAATGTACGTGGATTGGTTTTCAGTCAGGACGAGCACTTTGTCACCGTTGGTGATTTCAGCAGTGCCCTTCACCACGATCCAGTGCTCTGCACGGTGGTGATGCTTTTGCAGGCTCAGGCTTGCGCCAGGCTTTACTTGTATGCGTTTGACCTTGAAGCGCTCGGCTTCGTCAATGCTGTCGTACCAACCCCAAGGACGGTGCACTTTGCGGTGCAAAGACAGCTCTTCGCGGTTTTGAACTTCGAGTTGCTGCACCAATTTTTTAACATTTTGACTTTGGGAACGATCAGCCACCAGCACGGCATCTGCTGTCTCCACCACGATGAGGTTACTCACTCCCACAGTGCCGACTAGGCGACTGCTGGCGTGAATGAACGTGTTGGATGTATCGGCCAACAAGGCGTCACCTTGCACCACATTTCCTTGGGCATCTTGGCGACCATCTTGGTTGACTTGCCATACAGCATCCCATGCCCCTAGGTCGTTCCAACCCGCATCCAAGGGCACCATGTGGATGGGGTAGCTAGAGCCAGGACATTTTTCCATCACAGCATAGTCAACCGACTCTGAAGGCACTTGATTAAAGGCCTCTTTGCAGGGGCGAATGAAGGGCTTGTCGATGGTTTTGTTTTGCCAAGCTGCTTGCGTCGAACTGGCAATATCGGGACGAAAGTGTTGCAAGGCTTTAAGCCATGTGCTGGCACGCAACACAAACATGCCGCTGTTCCATGTGTGTTGGCCGCCTGCCAGATAGGCCTTGGCCACTTCTAAGCTAGGTTTTTCGGCAAACTGAGCTACGGTGTATTCGCCATACACGCCAGCTTCGCCCGACTGTTGGATGTAGCCATAGCCAGTTTCGGGCTTGTCGGGCGTGATGCCCAAGATGACGATCCCACCGTTCGCTGCGGCGCGAATGCTTTGCTGCAGCGCCAGCTGGAACGCAGCGGGATTTTGTACGGTTTGATCGGCGGGCGTGACGACCAATACAGGGTCTTGCCCGTCTTCAGTAGCTTGGAATGCAGCCAAGGTGAGCGCGGGGGCGGTGTTGCGGCCTACAGGCTCTAGCAACAAGGTGGCGTTAACGCTTTTGATTTCACGCAGTTGTTCTAGCGAGAGAAAGCGATGCTCTTCGTTGGTAACCACCAAGGTGTTGCCCACTGTGATGTCTGCAGCCCCCAACTGGTTGACACGCTCAACCGCCTGTTGAAACAAGCTGGTGGTGCCGGACAAAACCAAAAATTGCTTGGGAAAACCAGCACGGGACAAAGGCCACAGGCGTGTGCCAGAGCCGCCGCAAAGAATGACAGGAACTACTTGGTGCATTGGGGAATTATCACTTTTAAAGCTAAACCACCCTGAGGCTCTCGACCGCCATGCGCAGCTTTTGCGGTTGCCCCAGCAAGTCAACCAGTACAAAGGCTCGGGTTTCACCATCGTGGGCGATGTACTTACCTTCCAGACCTTGCAACGGACCGCTGGCCACCTGCACGTTGTCACCAGGCGCAAACATACGCTCTAGAGTTTCGGGTGGCGCTTCTTGTAAAAATGCGATGAACTCAGGCGGTACTTTGGCAGGTTGTGGGCCAAAGCTCACCAACTTGCTGACGCCCAGCGTCGAACGAATAGGTCCCCAGTTTTGGGTTTGGTCATCGAGCTGGATAAACAGATAACGGCTAAACATGGGCTCGGTGATGGCCTGCACTTTTTGATGACGCAACTTTTGCACCTGCATGGTGGGCAAGAAGCAGTTGAACCCTTGGTTTTGCAGGTTTTCTAGGGCGCGGGACTCTTGGCGGGGCTTGGTATGCACCACGTACCAGGCTTGGTGGGATGTCTCGGGTTTTTCGCTACTCATTGTGAAAGAAGTCTAACTAAACTTCGTCAGATGTTTCGCCCCACACGGCGTTAAAGTGCTGTTTTACGTTTTTTGAAAGTGTGCCCACATGTCTACCAAAAACCCCTTTGACCCTGCTGCCATGTCTGACAACGTGAAAGAGCAAGCCCAACAAATTTGGCTAGCCGGTTTGGGCGCATTTGCCAAGGCACAACAAGACGGCACCAAAGCATTTGAAAAGCTGGTGAGTGACGGCATCACCATGCAACGCAAAGCGCACAGCACTGCCGAGGAAAAGTTGGCCGAGGCCACACAAAAAGCCACGCAGGCGGCGCATAGCTTTAGCGAGCGCGCAACGGGTCAATGGGGCAAGCTGGAAGGCATTTTTGAAGAACGTGTGGCAAAGGCGCTGCACAGCCTAGGGCTCCCGTCCGCTGCGGAAATGAATGAGCTACAGGCACGCATCGCCGCACTCGAAGCACAGCTCGGCACAACAAAACTCAAAACCACAAAAACTGCAGCCGCTAAAACCACGGCAAAAGCCGTGGCGAAGAAAACACCCGCTAAAAAAGTTGCAAAAAAATAATTTGCCACGAGTGACCATCGAGTTGAACTAGCACCATGGCAAAAAAAGCGCCCCGTCGCACCGCCGAACGAATTTTGGAGGTCACGCTGGACCTCTTCAATCGCTTTGGCGAGCCGAATGTGTCAACCACATTGATTTCGAGCGAGCTCAACATCAGCCCCGGCAACCTGTACTACCACTACCCTGCAAAAGATGAACTGGTCAACGCTTTGTTTGGCCGTTACGAAACCGGCTTGAACGAGCTGCTTGATGCGGCCCCCGATGTGCGCGATGTTGAGGACGCTTGGTTTTTCATGCACACCCTCTTCGAGCTGGTGTGGCAATACCGCTTTTTGTACCGTGACCTGAACGATTTACTCAGCCGCAACCGTCGCCTAGAGACGCATGTCAAAGATGCGTTGCTCCAAAAAACCACGGCCTTTCGCACACTGCTCGACAGCCTAGAGCACGACGGCGCCTTACGCATCTCCGTGTCCGAGCGCGAAGCCACCGCCACACACATGGTGGTCATGCTGACTTGGTGGTTGAGCTACGAATATGTGCGTGACCCACGCCATGCGTTAGAGCCCGAAAGCGCGCAAGCATCGCTACTACGCGGTGCCAAGAGTGTGTTGAGCTTGTTGCTGCCCTACGCCACAGCGGAACACAAAGAACTCTTGAACGCCTTGCTTTCAGCCTATTAACGCAACGCCGCTTCGACCAGTTTGACCCAATAGGTCGCCCCCAATGGAATGAGCCTGTCATTGAAGTCGTAATTGGGGTTATGCAAGGTGCAAGGCCCCTCGCCATGCCCCATCTCACGATGAGCACCGTCGCCATTGCCGATGAAGCAGTACGCACCAGGCTTGGCCTGCAGCATGTAGGAAAAGTCTTCCGCGCCCATGGTGGGCTCTTGGGGCAACACGTTGTCAGCCCCCACGATGTCGGCCATCACTTCACGCGCAAACTCTGTTTCAGCAGGGTGGTTGACGGTGGGCGGGTAGTTGCGCTCGAACTCAAAGGTGCAACTGGCACCAAACGCTGCCGACGTATGAGCCGCCACATCACGCATGCGCTGCTCAATCATGTCGAGCACTTCCACGCTGAAAGTGCGCACGGTGCCTTGCAATTCGCAATGATCAGGCACCACGTTGGTGGCTTCGCCGGCGTTGATCATGGTGACAGATATCACGCCCGCATCCACCGGTTTTTTGTTACGACTGATGATGGCCTGAAACGCTTGCACCATTTGACAGGCAATCACCACTGGGTCGATGCCGTTGTGTGGCAGCGCCGCATGGCAGCCTTTGCCGTGAATCGTGATTTTGAATTCGTTGCTTGATGCCATCACAGGCCCTGCACTCAAGGCGAACTGCCCTTCTTTAAGCCCCGGCCAGTTGTGCATGCCATACACGGCTTGCATGGGGAACTGATCAAACAAACCATCGCGAATCATTTCGCGCGCGCCACCGCCGCCCTCTTCAGCCGGTTGAAAAATGAAATACACCGTGCCGTCAAAGTCTCGGTGTTTGGACAAATACTGCGCAGCAGCCAAGAGCATGGCCACATGACCATCGTGGCCACACGCGTGCATCTTGCCTGGGTGCTGACTGGCATGGGCGAATTGGTTGAACTCTTGCATGGGCAAGGCATCCATGTCGGCGCGCAGACCAAGGGCGCGGTCACTGGTGCCGCATTTCAAAATACCGACCACCCCCGTTTTACCCATGCCGCGATGGATGGGGATGCCCCACTCAGTCAGCTTCTTCGCCACCAAATCGGCGGTGCGAATTTCTTCAAAACACAGCTCGGGATGGGCATGAATGTCTCGGCGAATGGCCGCGATGCTAGGGGCTTGCGTGACGAGGGAATCGATGACTTTCATGACCCTAAGTCTAGCCGCAGCACTCACCCTTTGTCATGCGGGGCTACCCCGTTCAAACCAAAGTTAAAATAACGTGCGAGAGGGCCACACGGGCGATGGATGGTCTAAACGATGCTTGGCGATCTCAAGCAAACCATCAAAGATGAGAGAGTCGACCAGTTCAAACTGCACCGACATGCTGGGTGCCATTTTCCAGCCCGCACCACCGGTCATGTAGCACGCGGGCTCAGCGCCGCAGTGTTGGCGCACGTGTTGCACCATGCGTTCCACGGCACCTGCGATGGCATAGGTACCGCCACTGGTGAGTGCATCACTGGTATTGGTCGGAAACTCACACACCTCGCCTGTGGGCACACGCAAGCCTGCAGTGCCTGATTCGAGGGCTCGCAACATGATGCCGTGGCCAGGCAAGATGAGCCCCCCTAAAAACTTACCACTGGCGTCAATCGCCTCCACCGTCACTGCGGTGCCCACCATCACCACCACCATCGGCTTAGGCGCGCTCTTGCCACGCTGCGCCAACATACGGGCATGCGCGCCAATCATGGCAACCCAGCGGTCTGCCCCCAAGCGTGTGGGGTGGTCATAGCCGTTGGTCATGCCTGCTTCGGCCGCGGAAGACACCGCCCAATGGGGTGTGATGTCCCACAGCTCCATTTGCTCTTCGACACGGCGGCGAATGGCTTCCCCGGCCACGATGCAACCCAACATGTGGGTGGGTTCAGGCAACTCTCGCCAGTCTTCGTCGGCCAAGCGGTCGATGTTTTCTAGAAACACCGCACCACTGCCCAGCAGCGCTGCGCCAGGCGCGGGACTGTCGTACAAGCCCCACTTAAGGCGTGTATTGCCCACATCGAGTGCAAGGAAAGTCATAAGCGACGCAATCAGTTTTGACGCCAAGGCAGGCCACGCATGCGCCAACCACCTTGGGTGCCACGATGGCCATCGACATTGGCATCGCCCTCGAAGCCTTCGAGGATGTTGTAAGCCTCAAGGCCCAACTCGGTGGCGCGTTTAGCGGCGGCAATGGAACGCACACCGCTGCGGCACAACAGCACCACTTTTTTGCCATGAGCGGCGGCTTTGACACCTTCATCAAACGCGGGGTTCATGTCCATACCCGGCCATTGCTTCCAAGGCACCGACATGGCACCCGGGACAAAGCCAACCCATGCAAGTTCGGCTTCGCTGCGCACATCAACCATCACGGCCTCACCCGACTGCATCCAAGCATTGGCTGTTTGGGGGGTGATGTCACCCGCATAGCCATCGGCGGGGTGAACTTGGGAAGATGAATGAACTGACATGAAATGGAACCAAAAACAACCGTCAAAAAGCGGTGAGGAAAACGCAAAGGGCGCGAAAACGTAGGCAGTATAGAGACTGAACCCACGTTTTGCGCCCCTTGCAGAGGAAACCCCTAGGATCTAGGCTTAGTGACCGCCACCCAAGTAAGCGGCTTTCACCGCAGGGTCATTCTTCAATTTGCTGGCTTCGCCGTGCACCGAGATGCGGCCGTTTTCCATCACATAGCCGTAGTCGGCCACGTTCAGCGCGGCAGCTGCAAACTGCTCGACCAGCAACATCGTCACACCTTGGCGCTTGAGGTTTTCAATGATCTTGAAAACTTCTTCCACCAAAATCGGCGCCAAGCCCATCGATGGTTCATCGAGCAACACCACTTCTGGATTGAGCATCACCGCACGGGCCATGGCCAGCATTTGTTGCTCACCGCCCGACAAAGTGCCGGCCAGTTGGTTGCGGCGCTCTTTCAAGCGGGGGAACAAATCCATCGCGCGATCCAAATCGCCCGACACATCGCCCTTAGGACGGCTGCCCGTCAAACGTGGGAAAGCACCCAAGGTGAGGTTATCGGTCACGGTCATGGTGGCAAACACACGACGGCCTTCGGGGGAGTGAGCCAAGCCGCGTTTGGCAATGGCAAAGGACTCCATGCCATCGATGCGTTCGCCGTTCAAGGTAATCTCGCCCGCAGTGGGCACGATCATGCCGCTGACAGCACGCATGGTGGTGGTTTTGCCAGCGCCGTTAGAGCCAATCAAGGTCACCACTTTGCCTTTGGGCACTTCTAGCGAAATGCCGTGCAGCACGTGGACTTTGCCGTAACCGGCTTCGAGGTTTTTAATCGTCAACATCTCTCAATCTCCGTGTGCGTTTAGGCTGCTGTGCCGCCGAGGTAGGCTTCAATCACCTTCTCGTCAGCCTGCACTTGAGCGGGCAGACCTTCGGCAATTTTTTGACCAAAGTCGAGAACAGAGACCGTGTCGCACACCCCCATCACCACGTCCATGTGGTGTTCGATCAAGATCACGGTGATGCCGTGGTCGCGGATCTTGCGGATGATTTGAATCAGCTCTTTGATATCAGGCGCTGTCAAGCCAGCCGCGGGTTCGTCCAGCAGCAAGAGCTGTGGGTCGAGCGCCAACGCACGGGCAATTTCGAGCAGGCGCTGCTTGCCATAAGGCAAGTTGCGCGCTTGTTCGTCGGCCAAGTCAGCCAAACCAACAAAGGTCAGCAAGCCCATCGCACGTTCGTTGGCGGCGGCGTCTTCGCCCACATAACGGGACGAATTGAACGCCACATCCACGAAGTTGCTGTGGAAGGTGTGGTGCAAACCGACCAACACGTTTTGCAAGGCGGTCATTTCGCCAAAGAGTTGTACGTTTTGGAAGGTACGCGCAATGCCCGACAGCGCAATGTCTGACGAGGTACGCCCCACCACGGAAGTGCCTTCAAACTCAATGCTGCCAGCGGTGGGCACATAGATGCCCGTGAGCACGTTCATCATCGTGCTCTTGCCAGAGCCGTTCGGGCCAATCAAGCCATGGATGGTGCCGCGCTTGATGCGCAGATCCACTTGGTTGATCGCCTTCAAGCCGCCGAATTGCATGAGCACTTGCTTGGCCACCAACAAATCTTCACCGCCATGTTTGGCTGCGCGAATGATGGGATCACCACTGCCCGTGACATGGTCCACATGCTTAGCTGTGGCGTGTTTGCGGTGCGCCCACAAACTGCGCACAAAGCCGACGATGCCGTCTTGCAAGTAGTACACAACAAACAAAATCATCAAACCGAAGATGGACAAACGCCAATCCGTGATGCTGTCCAACCAGAAAGCGAATGCTGCCAAGGCTGCCGTGCCCACCACGGGCACGGCCATGGTTTGGGGAGTGGTGATTTTGCGAGCCACGCCAATGATGGCACCGATCAACATCGCCACGGCCAGCACACTGGCGACCATGCGGAACATTTCCAAATCGTCCAGCAACTTAGGCAACAACACGATGATGGTGGCACCCAACATCGAACCGATGCGTGTTTTGCGGCCACCCATGATGACGGCCAACAAGAACATCACAGTAAGTTCGTTGTTGTAAGTGTTGGGCGAAATGTATTGCTCAGAGTAGGCATACAAGCAACCGGCCAAGCCCGCCAAACCAGCGCTGATCACGAAGGCATACACCTTGTACTTGTAAACCGATACACCCATACAGTCAGACGCCACAGGGCTGCCGCGCAACGCTTCAAACGCGCGCCCCAGTTGCGAACGCAACACGCGATGCACCACCAGCAACGACAAGGCCAACAAAGCGGTGACCACCCAGTAAAAAGCCTGTTCGTCAAACTTGAAGCCAGCCACGGTTGGCTTGGGAATCTTGATACCCATGGGGCCTTCGGTGAGGAAGGTCATTTCGTTGATCAAGATCTGGATGATGGTGCCAAAGGCCATGGTCACCATCGCCAAGTACGGGCCCGACACGCGCAGCGCAGGCAACGCCAGCAACGCGCCGAACACGGCGGTCACAGCAATGCTGGCGGGCACGATGACCCAAAAAGGCGCACCAAGCTTCATGAACAACACGCCAGCGGTGTATGCGCCAATGCCAAACAAGCCAGCATGCCCCAAAGACACTTGGCCGGTGTAGCCCACCACGATGTCCAAACCGAACAACAAGATCGCGTAGATCATGATGGTTTCGACCAAGTGGATGTAATACGGGTTGTGCGTGAACACGGGCACGAGGGCCAGCAGCACAAAACCCACGATCGATGCGAGTAGATATTTGCGATTCATATTTAGACTTTCTTGATCGCAGATTTACCGAACAGTCCAGCAGGTTTGACTGCCAAGACCAAGAGCAACAAGACCAAGCCCGGCACATCTTTGTAGCCAGTGGAAATGTAGAAACCTGTCGTTGTTTCGGCCACACCCAAAATGATGCCGCCCACGATGATGCCCATGCCGCTGGTCAAACCACCAATGATGGCCACCGCAAAAGCTTTGAGGCCCAACACCGCACCCATCGTGGCTCCGGTCAAAGTCAAAGGCGCAATCAACACACCGGCAAACGAGGCGGTGAGTGAGGACAAGGCATACGAGAACGTGATGACCAACCCAGTGTTGATGCCCATCAACTTCGCTGCATCGCGGTCATTGAAAGTGGCGACCACGGCTTTGCCGTAAATTGTTTTGCGGTTGAAGAACTCCACCGCCAACATCATCACCAAAGCGCCAGCGATCACCAACAACTCCATGGGCAGCACATTGGCGCCCAAGACCTTCATCGGCATTTCGGGCAGAGGGGATGGGAATTTCAAATCGTCGCGACCCCAAACGTTTTCGGCCACGTTTTTAAAGATGATGCCCAAGGCGATGGTGGACATGATCCAACCAAACTCGCTCTTGATTTTGATGGCAGGCCGCACACCAATGCGCTCTACCAAAGCACCTTGCAGCAGGCCAAATGCGCCCACTATAGGGATGGCCAACCAGTAGTTCACACCCAAGCCGTCCACCAAGGTGAGGCCGACCAAAGCGCCCAACATCAAGGCTTCGCCTTGACCAAAATTCAAAGTATCAGACGTTGCAAAGGTGAGCTGATAGCCAAACGCGATGACCGCGTAAATCATGCCCAACGCAATGCCGCTGTAAATCAGTTGCAACAGGATTTCCATAAATGCGCTCTATTTCTTGTTGATTGCTCAATACAGAAAAAAGCACCGTACTTGGTTGCTCACGCAAAAAGTACGGTGCTGAGGAGGCTAAGAATTACTTCTTAGCAGGCTGCTTGGCAGCCTTGGTACGAATGTCAGAACCTTTCTTACGGTCTTCTTCGTAGGCGTAAACCACTTTGCTGCCCTTGACTTCACCGAACACTGGAATGTTGGCCGTGATGGCTTCGTGATCGTCGTGTGTGAATGGCTTGTCGTAAGTGGTCACAACGCCTTCCACTTTGGTTTGCAGGTTTTCCAAAGCTTCGCGCACTTTAGGGCCTTCTGTGGTGCCTGCTTGCTTGATCGCAGCAGCCAACAAGTACACCGAGTCGTAACCTTGCGCGGCAGACACGGGGGAGTCAATGCGGTTGTTCTTTGGCTTGAAGGTCTTCAAGTAGCTGTCGATGAAGGCCTTGCGCTTCACAGTGTTAGGCTCTTGAATGAAGGTTTGTGGCATGCGCGCACCTTCGCCACCTGGGCCTGCGTTGTCAATGAAATTGGCCATCGACAGGGTCCAGCTGCCAATCATGGGCACTTTCCAGCCCAGTTTGGTCATGCCGTTGGCGATTTGCGCCAGCTCTGGGCCAATCGCGTAAGTCAGAATAGCTTCAGCACCCGCCTCTTTGGCCTTGAGCAACTGAGCGGTCATGTCCACGTCTTTGACGTTGAACTTTTCAACAGCCACCGCTTTCACGCCTTTGGCAGCCAATGCTTTTTCCAAGTCATCACGACCGAGTTGGCCGTAGTTGGTGGAGTCAGCCAAGATGGCGACTTTCTTGAAGCCGCGGCGTGTGATCGCCTCTTCCACGATCATCGGCGCTTGAATGCTGTCGTGCGCAGCGTTACGGAAGATGTAGTTGTCTGGGAACTCTGGCGCTTTGAACTGCTGAGTCACGATGGAGCCAGTGGCCACGTTGTTGAACACGGGGATTTTGGCTTCTTGGTAAAAACGCTGTGACGCCAAGGACACACCCGTGTTGATGAAACCGAGGGTCGCCACCACTTGCTCTTTGTTGATCAACTCTTGGGCAATTTGCACACCACGTTCGTTTTTGGCTTCGTCATCACGTTCGACGAGTTGCAACTGTTTGCCCAGCACGCCGCCAGCCTTGTTGATCTCTGCAGTGGCCAAACGCACGCCGTCACGCATGCTCACACCCATGGAGGACGAGCCACCGGTGTAGGGGCCGGTCACCCCAATTTTGATGGTGTCAGCGGCGGTCGCCAAACCAGCAGCGAACATCAAGGACGCAACGGCGGTTAATTTCAAGGTACGAATCATGGTGTCTCCTAAAACGTGAATGATTTCGAAAAAATACAAGCGCGATTCTGAACGTCTTAGACAGTTTGCGCAGCCCCCAGACGTACGTAAAACTACGATTTAGTCACAACGGGGACGGGTGAAAACCCTAGGACTGACGCGGTTTGCAAGGGTTTTTGAGGAAAATTCACAAAGCACCGCTATGATTGACGTTTACGTAAACGTAAACTCGAATTTCCGCTTCACCCCCGTTTTTTCGGAGACCTCTGATGTCTGACCTTTCTGCCGAATTCAAAGCCCTTGCCAACTACAAGCCCACGCAAAAAGTACGCTTTGTTACCGCCGCCTCTTTGTTTGACGGGCACGACGCCGCCATCAACATCATGCGTCGCATCTTGCAAGGCATGGGTGCCGAGGTGATCCACTTGGGCCACAACCGATCGGTCGACGAAGTGG
>Ga0228701_1000147_pt1 | contig 75549 bp, 80 predicted proteins | sample McNCre117_Aug_MG_2_FD_178017 | JGI IMG/M metagenome (GOLD analysis project Ga0228701, IMG submission 178017) | Freshwater microbial communities from McNutts Creek, Athens, Georgia, United States - 11-17_Aug_MG | ecosystem: Environmental > Aquatic > Freshwater > Creek | place: USA: Georgia... | reverse complement strand
ACGTCGTTCGAGGACTGCGAAGCGTTTACGTGGTCGTTTGGGTGAACATCGCTGCCGAGGATCGCGGTGGCAAGGGTTGCCAACACCTCGTTCATGTTCATGTTCGAAGACGTTCCGGAACCGGTCTGGAAGATATCCACTGGGAAGTCACCGTCGTGGTTCCCGGCGATTACGGCGTCGGCGGCCTTAGAAATGGCGTCGGCAACCTCAGGCTTCAAAACTCCAAGGCTGGCGTTGGCTAGTGCGGCAGACTTCTTGATCTGAGCTAGAGCCGCGATGTGAGCGCGCTCAAGAGTGGTGCCGGAGATTGGGAAATTCTCAACAGCGCGCTGAGTCTGTGCGCGGTATAGAGCGTTTACAGGGACCTTCACTTCACCCATGGTGTCGTGTTCGATGCGGTATTCCACTTAGGAACCTTTCGTTTAGGCGATGTCGCCAAATGTAACTAGGGGATGGATTTCTCCGAGAGCGAGCCGATAGTTCGCTCCAACAACACCTAATCTACCTTCTGCCACAGCGTTGGAAATGAGCTTTGAACGGCTGATTAGGTCTTGAATTGTGTCGCGAATGTGAAGTGCGGTGATGTCATCGATGTCGCGTTTTCCGGCAGCGTATGACTCGGTCACGGTTGGGGAAATTCTTGCAACCAGGTTGTGGATGAACTCGCCCTTGCTCACGAGCTTGCCTTCTTTGGCGTCGATGGTGGCGCGGATGGCACCGCATTCATCGTGGCCGAGAACAAGAATCAGTGGAACCTTGAGCACCTCGACGGCGTATTCGAGAGATCCGAGGATGGTTTCTGCGATTACCTGCCCGGCATTGCGAACCACGAAAAGGTCACCAAGGCCAACGTCGAAGATGATCTCCGCGGAAAGTCTGGAATCTGAACATCCGAACAGCGCGGCAAATGGTTTCTGAACCTCTGCGACAGATTCACGGCGATCAACGTCTTGGCGAGGGTGCGATGGGTCGCCGTTCACGAAACGGTGGTTGCCTTCGAGCATTGCAGCCCAGGCTTCCTTAGGGGTTTGTGGTCTGTGCTCCGCCATTAGCTACCAATCTTCCCTGTGACGTTCGTTGCGAATGTTTTGAACTGCGCCTCGGTTGCTGTTCCGAAAAGTTCGAACGCATTCGACTTCACTGTTGCAATCCAAATGTAGTCGCGGGTCTTTACAGGCTCGTGAACTTCAGACGACTTATAGATTGACCACTTGACGCTGCCAATTTGAACTTCTTTGAGCAGAGTCACGTCTTTTACCTCAAGGGCAAGCCAGGTGGGGTTCACCGAGAAGGCCTGAATGTAACCAAGGTACTGGTTCTGGGTACCAACAAACCCTGCCTCAAAGCGAGGAACTGCGTCGACTGGCTTTGCATGCCACTGGGCGTTGTTTGACCACCAACCGTTAGGAAGGTCTGGAACGATGATGGGTTCTGGTGAGGTGGCCGTGGCCTGTGTCGCTACAGCCTTGTAGTCGATGTGCGGAATTCGGTTTGCATCATCACGAGGAACTACCAGGAAGATGAGTAGAACTACGCCTGCTGTTGCCAGCATCGAGAGAACCAGATTGTTTACAGTCTGCTTCGCTCTTCTTTCCTTGGCACTTAGTTCGCTCAACTATTTATCTTTCAGTGCTTCGTCGATCTTCTTCTTGGCTCCGGCCAAAAGATCCTGACAGTGCTTTGCCAGAGCCTCGCCTCGCTCCCAAAGAGCCATGCTCTGTTCGAGCGTTGCCGAACCGGTTTCAAGGTCTCCGAGAACCTTGCCAAGTTCGTCTCTGGCGGCTTCGTAGCTAAGCCCTGCGATGTCTTGGTTTGTTTTTTCAGCCATGATTCCTCCAGTTTAAATCAGTTTGAAGTTGCATCGATTTCGCCGGCGGCGAGACGAACACGAAGTTTGGTGCCGGCCTTGACTTTCGCGGCATCGACCAGGACGTGCCCGTTTGCATCTCGAACTACGGCGTAACCTCGGTCGAGGGTTCCCTGAGGCGACAGGGAGCGCAGAACACCTAAGCTCACCTGGTGGGCGGCAAGTTCTCGCTCGATAACCTTTTCTACCGAGGTGCGAACGTCTCCAAGGCCGCGATCTAGGTCTAGTCCCTTTTCCTCAATGTAGGTGTATGGACTCGCCAAGACCGGGCGACTCACCAGATGCGAAAGCAGCTCGGTTTGCGTAGCCACAAAACCGTTTACCCGATTCGCCATGCGGTTCAGTGCATCCTGAATCCTCATTCGTTCCTCGGCGACATCTGGAACCACTCGCTTTGCGGCATCGGTTGGGGTTGACGCTCGAAGGTCTGCAACGTCGTCCAGAAGCGGCCGGTCAGCCTCGTGGCCGATGGCGGAGACAATCGGGGTATCAGCGGCGGCCGCTGCCCTAAGCACGCGTTCATCGCTGAAGCCAATTAGATCTAGGAATGCTCCACCGCCACGAGCAATAACGATTACATCGACCTCAGGGTTGGCATCGAGTTTCTGTATAGCTGAAACGACAGCCGCTGGGCTGGCCTCTCCCTGCACTGGAACATATTCGATCTCAAACTTGGCATCTGGCCAACGTTGAAGCACATTTTCACGAACGTCCTTTTCGGCGTCGGAGGCCTGACCGGTGATTAAGCCAATTCGGTTCGGCAGGAACGGTAGCGGCTTGCGTTTCGATTCATCGATGACTCCCTCTGCTCGTAGCTTTGCCCGGAGTGCTTCAAGTTGCGCGAGCAGATCGCCCAATCCAACCTTTTTGATTGAAAGTACACGCAGCGACATCTTGCCGGTAGCTTGATAGAAATCCATTTGACCGGTAACGATTACCCGATCAGAGTCCTTGAAATCTTCTCCAGCAGAGGCCAAAACTCCGGCAAAAATAACCAGTTCGAGAGATGCTGCGCCGTCGAGGTCGCGAAGCGAAGGGTAGGCATGACCGTTGTAGTTGGTCTTGAACTTTACGAGTTCACCTTCGACGCGAGCAATTGGCCACTTCTTGACGGCAAGGTGGATGCGCTCGTTGAAGTCTTTGACCGAATAAACCACGGGTTCCGCGATGGTAGTTGATTCGGTCATTGGCCCTAATAACTTGCGTTCTAGAATTGGCAGGTGGTCGAAATTAAGGATACCCGCGAGCAGGGACAAAAGCGGGTACTGCTGGCAAGCCCGAGAGGCTATTGCGCCGGCGTTGACCGAGCCGTCATTGCGGTAGAAAAAGCTTTAGACCACTATGGCGCACCGATCTATGTGCGTAAGCAGATTGTTCACAACAAACACGTGGTTGCAACACTTGAAGCGCGCGGAGCCATTTTTGTCGATGAGGTTGACGAGGTGCCAACCGGTTCAATCCTGGTTTTCAGTGCTCACGGAGTATCGCCGGCCGTAGTGGCCGCCGCCGAGGCTAGAGGTCTTCAAACCATCGATGCCACCTGCCCACTGGTTACCAAGGTTCACCGTGAGGTTCAGCGATACGCGAAGGAAAACTACGACATTCTGCTAGTTGGCCACGAAGGCCACGAAGAGGTTGAGGGCACCGCTGGCGAAGCACCTGATATCGTGCAGGTGGTAGACCGCGATGAAAGCATTAGCCGTGTTTCTATCAAGGATCCGTCGAAAGTTATCTGGCTGTCTCAAACCACTCTTAGCGTCGACGAAACCATGGAGACGGTCACCAAGCTGCGTGAAAAGTATCCGACCCTTCAAAACCCACCGAGCGACGACATCTGCTACGCAACCCAAAATCGCCAAGTAGCCATCAAGAAGGTCGGGGCTCAGAGCGATCTCGTGATCGTTGTAGGTTCGGCTAACTCATCGAACACCGTTCGTCTGGTTGAGGTTGCAAAACTTGCCGGCGCCAAGCAGTCATACCGCGTCGACTTTGCATCGGAAATCCAGGAATCCTGGTTCGAAGGTGTTGAGTCGGTTGGTGTTTCGTCTGGTGCCAGTGTTCCTGAGGAGCTAGTTCAAGAGGTGCTGGCTCACATTGCCTCACGCGGATTTGGTTCGGTGGAAGAGATTCAAACCGCCGAGGAAGACGTGCAGTTTTCACTCCCAAAGGAGCTTCGCAAAGACTTAAAGTCGGCTGGCGAAGACACTTCAAACAAGCAAAAGCGCTAATTTCATAGCAAACGAGTTGCTCAAAATTCTTTTGTGACGTAACACTCGGTAATCGAAGTTCACATTCGGTAACCCAAATAGGTTCGCGAAAAATCTCTGTCTAAAGTCGGTTTCAATGCACCTCGAAGTGCGAAACAAAAAGATCTAGAGAGAGAACCATGAGTAAGAAGAGAAACGCCATCATCGCATCGGTTGCAGCGGTTGCAGTACTTGGCATCGGAGCAGCAGTCGTTAGCAACCAGGCTGGAAGCGCAAGCGAAAACACCATCGTTGTTGCAACCGAAGGCACCTACGCACCATTCACATTCCACGATGCAAACAACAACCTAACCGGTTACGACATCGAGGTTTTCAAGGCTGTTGCCAAGGAAGCCGGATACAACGTGAAGTTCAAGGAAACCACCTGGGATGGTATCTTCGACGGCCTTCAGGCTAAACGCTGGGACGCAATTGCGAACGAGGTAACCATTCGCGACGACCGTCAGAAGCTATACGACCTAACCGACCCGTACACCGTGTCGAACTACGTTGCGATCACCCGTTCAGACGACACCAAGGTTGCCAAGATCGAGGACATCAGTGGACTTACCGCTGCTCAGTCAGCCACCTCGAGCTTCTCTGACCTAGCCAAGAAGTACGGCGCCAAGATCGAAACCGTTGAGGGCTTCACCCAGGCAATCGCACTTCTTCAGTTGAAGCGCGTAGACGTAACGCTAAACGACAGCCTTGCTGCTGCCGACTACATTGCAAAGAACCGCGACGCCGGAGTGAAGATTGCCGCGTCATTCGGTGATGTTTCGAAGCAGGGCTTTGTTTTCCGTAAGGGTTCGGGCCTGGCTGCAAAGTTCAATGCAGCACTAAAGAAGCTTGAAGACAATGGCACCATCGCTGCCATTGGCAAGAAGTACTTCGGCAAGGACGTTTCCAAGTAACTAAAAAGCGCATCCCGCAAAGACCTTCCTAAGTCTTTGCGGGATTCACGCTTTGAAAGAAGCAAATGACAAATTTCGACTACGGTTTGGTTCTCAAATCACTTTGGCCGTTGGCGCAGGGGCTGATCTTTGGCACGATTCCGCTTACCCTGATCAGCTTCGTGCTCGGTCTCATCGTGGCTTTGGCTGTAGCTCTGGCTCGGCTTTCGAATAACCGGTGGTTTGAACTTCCTGCCAGGGGATTCGTTTCCATAATTCGCGGCACGCCGCTGCTTCTTCAACTTTTCATGGTGTTCTTTGGGCTTCCATCGCTCGGCATCGTGCTGGACCCGTGGCCGAGTGCCATCGTTGCTTTCAGTTTGAATGTCGGAGCCTATGCATCCGAAATCATTCGAGCGGCTATTCAGTCGATCGGAAAGGGTCAGTGGGAAGCGGCAAAGACAATTGGGCTGAACCGTGAGCAAACTCTCGAGCTTGTGATCCTTCCTCAAGCGGCTAGGGTAGCGGTGCCACCGCTCGGCAACACCCTGATTGCACTGGTCAAAGACACCTCGCTGGCCTCGGTGGTTTTGGTTACCGACATCCTTCGCAAGGCTCAGGAAATCGCAGCACCAACTTTCCAGTTCTTTCTGCTCTACTCGGTCGCTGCCGTTTATTACTGGGTGGTTTGCTTCTTCCTGAGCGTTGCTCAAAAACGTCTTGAACTTCGCCTCGACAGATGGGTGGCAAAATGACCGAAAACCTAATCGAGATTCGCAATCTCAATAAAGCGTTTGATTCCATCCAGGTACTAAAAGATGTCTCTTTCGACGTTCCGAAGGGGTCGGTGACCGTAATTATCGGTCCGAGCGGTTCCGGCAAAACAACACTTCTTAGATCGATCAACCTGCTTGAGATTCCAGATTCTGGAAGCGTATCCGTGGGCGCAAGTTTGGTTGATTTTTCCAATAAGCCAAAGCCTCAAGAAATTGCCGAGTTAGCGACCCACAGCGGAATGGTATTTCAGGCAAACAACCTGTTCCCTCATCTGACCGCACTTGGAAACATCACTCTCGGGCCGATAAAGGCTCAGGGGAAGGCAAAGACAGAGGCAGACGCAGAGGCTAGGAAGCTAATCGAAGAACTGGGTCTTGCCGGCTTGGAACTTCGCTACCCACACCAGCTATCCGGTGGTCAGCAGCAACGCGTTGGCATTGCAAGAGCCTTGGCGCTAAAGCCGAATGTGCTGTTGTTCGACGAACCGACATCGGCACTCGACCCTGAGTTGGTTGGCGAGGTTCTCAGATCGATTAAGACTTTGGCTCAGTTTGGCTGGACCATGGTCATTGTGACCCACGAGATTCGCTTTGCGCAGAAGGTTGCCGACCAAGTCATATTCATGGATCAGGGAGAAGTACTAGAGGTTGGAACCCCGAGCAAGGTTCTCACCAAGTCCACGAACGAACGACTGAGAAGCTTCCTTAACGGAATACTGTTTTCCTAGCAAAAGTAAAAGGGAGGCAACCAACAACGGTTGCCTCCCTTTTCGCTTGGTCTTTAGAGAGACATTGACTTTCCGTGAGATCCGAGTTCTTCGGCAGCCTCAACCACGCGAGCCGACATGCCGGCTTCGCCAACCTTGCCCCAGGCGCGAGGGTCGTAAGCCTTCTTGTTTCCAACTTCGCCGTCAACCTTTAGCACACCATCGTAGTTCTGGAACATGTGAGCTGCGATTGGGCGGGTGAATGCGTACTGAAGGTCGGTGTCGATGTTCATCTTGATAACACCGTGGCTTACAGCCTCCGCGATTTCTTCAGGAGTTGAACCGGAGCCGCCATGGAACACTAGGTCAAACGGTAAGTTCTTTCCGTACTTAGCGCCAACAACCTTTTGGATCTCGCCAAGAAGTTCTGGTCGAAGCTTTACGTTACCTGGCTTGTAAACACCGTGTACGTTTCCGAAGGTTAGCGCAACCATGTAGCGGCCGTTCTCACCAAGGCCTAGAGCTTCCGCGGTTAGTAGTCCGTCCTCAGGGGTGGTGTAAAGGTGCTCGCCAAGGCCACCCTCAACGCCATCTTCTTCACCGCCGACAACGCCAACTTCGATTTCAAGAACAGCGCCGATGCCGCTGGTTAGCTTTAGCATTTCCTGAGCAATCTGAAGGTTTTCAGCCATTGGAACTGCCGATCCATCCCACATGTGCGAGTTGAATAGAGGGTCTTGACCCTTCTTCACCAGGTCCTGAGAAATTGCAATCAGCGGGCGAACAAACTTGTCAAGCTGATCTTTGGCACAGTGGTCGGTGTGAAGTGCAACGGTGATTCCGTAGTTCTTTGCAGCTTCGCGAGCAAAGGCGGCCATGGCGGCGGCACCTGATGCCATGTTCTTAATGGTCGGACCACTCCAGTAGTCACCACCACCGGTGGTTACCTGGATGATGCCGTCAGAGCCGGCAGCCTGAAGGCCGGCAAGGGCTGCGTTTAGGGTCTGCGAGCTAGAAACGTTGATTGCCGGATAAGCGAACCCACCCTTCTTCGCGCGGTCAAGCATTTCGAGGTACTGGTCTGGTGTTGCTACTGGCATGACTCTCCTAGCGTGGAAGTGGGTTTCACTAAAATATTACCAATGAGTTTGCATGAAGCGCCCGCCCCAACCCGCGACCTAGTTGCCGCAACAATTTCTGCCGTTTTCGGTTCTTGGCCCTTGGTTGGCAGAGGAGACAATAACGCGGTGGACAAGGCGGCCGTTGACGCGATGCGTCACACCTTAGGCGATTCCGATTTCTCCGGAATCGTGGTCATCGGCGAAGGCGAAAAAGACGAGGCTCCAATGCTCTTCAACGGCGAGATAGTTGGCGGAGGGAACTCGGTTGACTGGGACATCGCGGTTGACCCAATCGATGGAACCAAACTTGCAGCTAACAACCTAGAGGGCGCAGTTGCTGTCATCGCTGCATCCGAACGAGGCACCATGCTTGATTGTCACGAGGTTTACTACATGAAGAAGCTCGCCTGCGGCAGCGTTGGTAGGGGAGTTTTGGATATCGACCTAAGTGCCACCGAAAACATTCGTAGGTTGGCCGACGCGAAAGGCGTCGATGTTTCAGAAATACGCGTTGCGGTAATCAATAAGCCAAACAACTTTGAGTTGATCGAAGAGGTTCAGGAAGCGGGTGCAATTTGGGTGCGCTTCGATGAGGGCGACATAAACATGGCGGTGGCCGCTGCCATGCCGAACTCTGGGGTCGATCTGCTCCTTGGCATTGGTGGGGCACCGGAAGGTGTTGTTACCGCGGTTGCACTGCGAGTCATCGATGGTTACATGCAGGGAATTCTTGCGCCTCAAACCCCAGACGAAATCGAGCGAGCCCTGCTTGCCGGCTACGCGCTCGACAAGAAGTTTGAACTGGAAGACCTGGTCGGCGGTAACCGTCACATTTTCGTTCTAAGCGGCGTGACGGACGGCATTTTGGTGCGAGGCGCCAGAGAAGAAAATCAGGAAGTTTCGATTCAAACCATGGTCTTGGACAGTGCCCTAGACGAGGCAAGGCTCATCGAGGTAAAGGTTTCGAAGAACTAGTTACTTCTTAGGAACAGCAAGCGCAACCTCTTCAAGAGGAATGCTGCGGTCTGGGTTGTCGGTAACTACCGACTCAGGCATGTTGTCTAGGTTTTCCAAACCGCTTGTCGGCTGAGTTACCGCAACGGCACCCCACTGAACTGCAGTCTTTACACCGAGTGCCACATTGAACCCAACACCGAACTCGCTCGAGTCTTCGACAGGGTTGTTGGTCACTGCAGTAAGGAACCCAGCAAGAGTCGCATCTCCGGCACCAACCGTGTTGATGACCTTAACCGGAGGAGTCTTTGCTCCCCAAGCGCGGTCCTCGGTAACCGCAACCATTCCATCGGCACCTAGCGAGGCAAGTACACACTCGATACCGTAGCCACAGAGTTCGCGGGCGGCATCGATGACATCGCCAACATTGTGAAGGTCGCGACCGACGGTTGCTGCAAGTTCTTCCGCATTCGGCTTGATAACAGAAGCCAGGCCCTTCTTGGCGTAAACCTTTAGTGGTTCACCGCTTGAATCCATAGCGACTCGAACACCCATTTCACGCATTGTGTTGAAAAGTGGCTCGAGGTCTACGAATGAACCGGTTCCTTTGTCGATTGGCAGTGCACCAGCAATTACCAACCAGCGAGAGTTGTTTTCGCGAACCTTAGAAACTGTTAGCTCAACAACTTCTTTCCAGTCGCTGTCTGACAGCGGGCGTGGAGCCTCGTTCACCTTGGTGGTTGGGCCATCTTTTTCAACGATGGTGGTTGAAACACGCAGGGTGCCATCGACCCAGTGCGGGATGAACTGCTCCATCGAACCGGTTCTGGCTAGAACACCAGGATCAGAGTTTCCAATTGGTACAACTCCAGGTGCTTCGATACCGGCTAGGTAAAGTCCGCGGGTTACGTTGATACCCTTTCCAGCGAGTTCCTCAGCCACTGCGTCGGCACGGTTCACTCCACCCTCGATGAGGTTGTGAACAAAGTAGGTGCGGTCTAGTGTTGGGGCCGGAGTCAGGGTGATGATTGGCGCGCCACTCATGTTGGTCTCCTCAGTGCGGTGGGTTTGTTGGGGTTATTCCAGCAAGACTTCCTCGTCCGCTACTTCCAAAAAGTATACCTAGTCAACACGTCAATCTAGCGACTTTGTAAACCCTAAGACTCCTCTGACTCGATGATTTCGCCTTCAAGAACTCCGCCACTCAATTCCTTTTTAGTGAATTCGTGGAGTTCTTTGCGGATGCCTGGAATCTCGGGAATCTCCACTTTCGCAAATTGCCCCTCATCCAATTTATTTGCCTCACGTGCGCTGGTGAGAAGGTTGCTTTCCAAAGAAACCGCAAATTTATTGAAGTTGTCGTTCAAACCTTCCACAGACTTGCGAAGAGAATCTGCGTGCTTTGCAATTACGGAAATTCGGTTATAGATCGACTTACCTAGAGCAACGACATTTGCTAGTGCCTCGCCACTAGCCTCCTGTTGCCAGATGAAAGTGACCGTTTTTAGTACGGAAAAGAGCGAAACAGGAGATGCGATAGCTACGTTCTGTTTGAAGGCATATTCAAGAAGAGTCGGATCTGCATCGAGAGCTGCCGAGATTAGAGATTCTGACGGGATGTAGGCAATGACGAATGGAGGGGAAGATGTAATGCCCTCCCAATATTTTTTCTCGCCAAGTGATTTGATGTGTGCTCTAACGTGGCTGGCGTGTTTTTCCAAAAGTTCCGAGCGTTTCGAGAGTTCTTCATCGCTGGCTAGGTCGCTGATTGCAGATGCTTCCATGTAGGCATCGAATGGAACCTTGGAGTCGATGGCAAGATGCTTACCTCCAGGCAGTTTCAGTGTGATGTCTGGGCGCATGGCACCACCCTGAACGCCTTTTTGGGCAACGTAATCGATCAGGTTTTTCAACCCGGCTTCCTCGATTAGGCGCTCGAGCTGAACCTCACCCCACTGGCCGCGCATCCTGTTGTCGCTCATTGCCCTGGCAAGGGTTTCGGTTTGCTTCTTCAAAGCGTCGGAACCAGCGAGGCTCTGGCGAAGTTGTTCCTCAACGGTTCCCATTTGCTTGTTGCGTTGCTCCTCAAACAGGTTCACGCGATCTTGCATTCTGGTTACTTCTGCTTTTAGTTCGCGAGTTTGCTCTAGCAAGGCGCTGTTCTTTACGGCTCTTTCGTGTTCTTCCTCGCGAGCGCGATCGGTGTCGATTATGCGCTTTTCGAGCTGGGCGATTACTCCTTGGGCGCGTGCTAAATCGGTTGCGGTGGTCTCATCAGGATCATTTCCATAGTTTTGTCTGCGTCCGATTAGGTAGCCAACGATGACCCCGGCAAGTAAGCCAATTAGGGCGTAGAGAAAGATTTCCATGCCCAAAGTGTGGCACGAACTAGCGACATTAGACGTTCAGGGGCTTGAGTTTCTTTCCCAAGAATTGCAAAAGTTCTTCGAAAGAGTCAACGCCGTGTCGATCCGCGGCGTGAATGATGATTCTCGCGCAGGCATCCGCATCGGCGAGTGCATCGTGGTGTTTAAATTCCTCATGGCCGATGGCATATGCAACCGAGTTCAAGCGGTATGACTCAAGGTGGTAGGTCTTCCTAGATATCTCGAGCGAGCAGCCGTAGTTGATGTTTGGAAGTTCAAAATTTAGTGCTTCGGCAGAGGCTCGAAGTACGCCCATGTCGAAAGGCGCATTGTGGGCAACAAGTACGTCTTCCCCAATGAAATCGAGCATCGAGGCCAGGATGGCTTCGTACTTAGGCCCATCGGCAACGTCGCTCGGGTGGATGCCATGAATTGCGATGTTTCCGTTTTCAAACCACTCGTATGGCTTTGGCGGCTCGAAGATCTGTGAGTATCCATCGACGATCTTGCCATCTCTGACACGCACCAAACCAACCGCACAAGCGCTCGCTGGATAGCGATTGGCGGTCTCAAAGTCGATTGCGGTGAAGTTCAGGGGCACTTAGTCAATTAAACTCGACTCCGTGGCTTTAACTATCGGAATTGTCGGACTACCTAACGTTGGTAAGTCCACCCTGTTCAACGCGCTAACCAAAAACAACGTGCTCGCGGCAAACTACCCGTTTGCAACGATCGAGCCGAACGTTGGCGTGGTCAATCTTCCAGACGCTCGTTTGACTCGTCTGGCTGAAATCTTTGGGTCTGAGCGAATTCTTCCAGCGCCAGTGTCGTTCGTTGACATCGCCGGAATCGTTCGCGGTGCCTCCGAGGGTGAGGGCCTTGGTAACCAGTTCCTAGCCAACATCCGTGAGGCAGATGCAATCGCACAGGTGGTTCGAGGGTTCTCTGACCCAGACGTAATTCACGTGGACGGCAAGGTCGATGCCCACTCGGACATCGAAACCATCAACACCGAACTGATTCTCGCCGACATGCAGACCTTGGAAAAGGCGCGCACCCGTATCGAAAAAGAAGTCAAGGGTAAAAAGGCAGAGCCAATTGCTCTCGAAACCGTTGACGAAGCTCTGAAGTTCTTGAACGAGGGAACTCCGCTCAGCGCAACCAAGCTTGACCTCACTCCGATCAAGGAACTTGGACTTCTAACCGCCAAACCAATCCTTTACGTGTTCAACGTAGATGAAAGCATTCTCACCGACCCCGCAAAGAAACAGGCGCTCGCGGATCTGGTAAATCCGGCAGACGCAGTTTTCCTCGACGCCAAAGTGGAGAGCGAGCTCATCGATCTAAGTGCTGAAGAAGCTAACGAACTTCTTGAGTCGCTAGGTCTTGGTGAATCTGGCCTAGACCAGTTGGCCAGGGTTGGCTTCAAGACACTCGGTCTTCAGACCTACCTAACCGCAGGTCCTAAAGAAACTCGCGCTTGGACGATTCGAATCGGAGATAAGGCCCCAGCGGCTGCCGGTGTAATTCACACCGACTTCGAACGTGGATTCATCAAGGCCGAGGTTGTTTCATTCGCAGATCTAGACGCAGCCGGTTCGATGAATGACGCTAAGGCCGCGGGCAAGGTTCGTATGGAAGGTAAGGAATACGTGATGCACGACGGAGACGTCGTGGAATTCCGTTTCAATGTTTAAGTCGTAAGTTTGCATTATGACTAACTCGCTAAAAACATTCCTATGGTTCAACGTAAACCTTGACGACGTGCTCGAGCACTACAAGGATGTTTTCGACTTAACCGTGCACTCTGTGTTTCGAAACGAAACCGGTGCGCTGTTCACAGCGGAAGGTTCTATCTACGGACACGAGCTTGTCTTCATGTCGGTCGAAGGTGGACCGAAGTTCAACGAAGCTGTGTCTCTTTCGCTCGGTGTCGATGGGCAGGGTGAAGTTGATCGCATTTGGGATGCCCTAACCGAAAAGGGTGAGGCTGGAAAATGTGGCTGGTGCACCGATCAGTTTGGCGTCTCCTGGCAGGTAACCCCGGTTCAAATGCACCAGTGGCTGCAAAATCCGGATCCAGAGATTAGCGGCTACGCTTGGCCGAAGCTTATGGGAATGTCGAAGATTATCCTCGACGAACTTCACCTCTGATTCTTTAGAACCTGCTCGGCAAATGCAGCCGAAAGATCCCACGCCTGTTGGCGGTAACTTTTCGCGTTCTCGTGCGACTGTTTGATCTGCTCATCCACGTTGATGCCACGTTTTTCGAAAGATCGTCGGTAACTTGAAAGCCAGGAAAGTTGTGCAGACAAGCCAACTTCAGGGTGAAACTGGGTTGCCCACGCATTTCGACCAACTCGATAAGCCTCGTTCATGCCGTCGGTCTCGGCGAGTAGCACGGCATTTTCGGGAAGTTCAAAGGTGTCGTAGTGGTAGTGGAAGGCATTGGCGTTCGGCTTGAGTACGCCAATTACCGGGTCGCTCTTTGCATCTTCGGTCAAGTTCAATTTGGTCCAGCCGAACTCACCTTTATCGGCTACATAAACTCTGGCACCTGCGGCCGAAGCCAGAAGCTGAGAACCAAAGCAGAGACCGAGAAGCGGAGTTTCGGTTTCTAGACACCACTGCATAATCTTGCGTTCGTGGCTCATCCACTCGTTTTCGGCTTCTTCCAAAACACCTGCCTGGGCTCCAAGCGAAATCACACCGGCGTATTTGTCCAGTTCGTCCAGTTTTGGCCTGTTGTCGTGGTCGTGTACGACGTCCCACGTGTCGATCATCAGTCCTGCATCTGCGAGTGGCATCGCCATCTCGTTCAAATTGCCATCGATGTCGTGAAGAATCACCAAAACTGTCGCTTTTGAGGTCATGTTCGAATTCTAAACCGATTGAGAGAAGTGGCTAGGCGAAGAAAAAGTAGAATCAATCCATGACTTTTCACATCAACTGGCTAGCGGTATTCGTAGCGTCGATCTCTTCCTTCATAATTGGAGCCGTTTGGTTCGGTCCGAAGACCTTCTATCCAGTCTGGATGAAGGCTCTAGGACGCGAGATCCCTAAGGTGCGAGTTTCTATGACCGGCGGTGAAACTTTCCTGATGTTTGGTGGAACCTACGTTGCCGGTTTGGTTCAGGTTGTCACCCTCGCATTCGTTATCTCACTCGGTCGCACCGCAGATGCAAATTTCGGAGCAGCTACTGGCGCTCTATTCGGCTTTCTTTTCTCTCTCGGTCTAGGAGCCTTTGCATCGCTATCGCACCGCATGTTCGGTCAGGCAGACTTTAAGGTTTACCGTTCGATCAAGGTTTGGTTGATTGAAGTTGGACAGGACGTGGTGGCCGTGACAATCGCCGGACTAATCTTGGGAGCCTGGCTCTAAATACCCTTACCGCGTCAAAGTTTTATCACTGTTATACGGGTAGACTAAGACGAAGATTTTCAACAAACTAGAGGTATAAATGGGGCTTTTTGGCGGCCGAAATTCAGGCGATGCTGAGTCAAATGTCGACTCGTTTGTATCGCAAGAAATTTTCCTGCCTCAGGTTTTCCTTCAGCCTGCCAAGGGCGAAGAACACTTCAGAATTTACGGGCACGTTCGTTTCTACGACGTGCGTCTCGCACTTCTAAACCTGGCCACCAAGGCGGGTGACCCTTTCTGGCACAGCAAGATTTACCTAGAGAGCAAGGTATCTGCGGGTATCGGTAGCCTACCGAGCAACATTCTCGAAGTGGTATACGACGGCAAGGTCATTGGTGAAATCAGTGAATTTGACACGATTGCTCGCCAAACACTTTCGTTTGAACCGGGAACTCGCTACGTTGGTCGAGGTGTTATTCGCTCTGACCTTATTGGCAATCTGATTCACGTTTTCGTAAATCCGGCCAATAAGCTTTAGCGAATTACCTCGTTTACGAGGAAGTGCCAGCCTACCCACCACCATGCCAAAATGATCGCGATTCTCGTGGTTCGGTGGTGCATGATTCTTTCGATCATTTCGCCAACTTTAGACAGCGGAACCAATTCAAATTTCGCTAAAAGCCAAAGAGCTAAACCAAGAACAACCGCCACAACGTAGCCAATGATCACGACTGTTGTGTCGCTCATTTCCTACCCCAGATTCTCAAAAACCCCAGTCCGATGAGTAGCCAAAGAGCCACAAAGATACTTTGGCCAAAGGTCGAATCCATGAATGGGTCCATCAGGATGGAAATTGTCGGATGGCTGTAAAGATTGTTCTCTAACTGACCCATGATGTTTGCTGCAAATTCCCAAAGGCAAAGGGCCACACAAAGGGCTACCCAAATGACCTTGGTTCGAGACATTTTGGGATCTGCCTTCTCCTTGGACCCGCGGTCACGGTACCAAACAAGATAGAGAGCGACCGGAAGAATAGAAATCATAACCACACCGTGTAAGTAAGTGTGCCTAGGTAGAAAAGCCAGAGTTATACCGAGAATCACCATCACGATGGCAATCAGGTTATTGGCAAGTTTTGGTCTTTCCTTCAGAGACTTTTTCACAAGCCCCGCTGCGTCTAACCAGGTGATTATTGTGCTCGCACCAAAAATCATGGTGTCTATGGGGGAGCCTCTAAAGATCTGAAGCGACGTGGTGATTAGAAAAACCCAAACCCAAGGGTTGGTGATTCCCCAGCGTCGCATTTTTGCCAACATCTAACTACGCTAGCAGTATGAGTTTTCTTCCGAAGTCGATTGTTGGAATAATCGGTTTGGCAACTGGGGCGCTTTTCACTGTTTTGCTAATCCTGAAATTTGTGGCGAGTCCACCGGTTTCAACTTTCACCATTTTCGGTGGACTAATTTTCAGCCTCGTTGCAACGCTTATTGCTTGGCTTCGAAAAGATAGAGCCTGGTCCTATTTCATTTTCGTTGCACCTGCCGGTCTTTTCGCAACTTTGTGGAGTCTTGGCGAACTGGTATTTCCTAACTAGTTTCTTCTGTAGGAGGCGGATTAATTGGGTAATAATCCAAAACACATGGAGGGGAGAGACCCTTGGGGTCGAATCCTCGGAATCTTTGCGCTAGCTGTTGCAATTTTTGGGGCTTTTTTACCGAATCCCGCTTTGACTTCCTGGATCCCAGGGGCTTCGAGTAATTGCACAAGCGGAATTAACGGAAGTAATGGCAAAGACGGAACCACCGGTTACAACGGTTCCAACGGTTCCAACGGTTCCAACGGTTCCAACGGAGCAACGGGAGCCACCGGTGCCACCGGTGCCACCGGTGCAACTGGAGCTACGGGTGCGACTGGAGCTACGGGTGCGACTGGCGCTACCGGCGCTACCGGCGCCTGCGGTCCAACCGGCAATCAAGGGCCACAGGGTATTCAGGGTATTCAAGGCGTTCAGGGGGAACAAGGTATTCAGGGTATTCCCGGAAGCATCGGACCCACAGGAGTGCAAGGTACTCAGGGCGAAACCGGGGCAAGGGGACCCCAAGGCCCCCAGGGAATTCAGGGAGTTCCTGGTCAGAATGGAAGCTCTGGATTCGGTGACCGAGGTTCTTTCTTCGACACCACAATACAAACTAATCCAATTGCTGGGGCTGCCAACCTAATCAATTTCAATTCCGTCGACACTTTGTCGACTTTCGGAGTTTCAGTGGTTAACGGTTCGAAAATTACATTTAGTCATGCTGGGACTTACAACATTGAATTTTCTGCGCAACTTGATAAAACCGATAGTGGTTCCGACAAGGTGGCAATTTGGCTATCGCAGGATGGAACAGATACGCCTTGGACTGCAACCAAGGTTGACGTAAACGACAACAATGCCAAAGTTGTTGCTGCGTGGAATTTCTTCGTAACGGTAACTGCTGGAGGCTACGTTCAACTCAAGTGGTCATCAACGGACGCAAACCTAAGGCTTTTCGCGCAGCCTGCCAACAGTATTCCGGGTATTCCGTCGGTGATTTTGACGGTCGACCAAGTCGGCTAGTTGTTGCAGGTGCAGAGCTGATCCTGAGGAACGCCGGCTAGGGCCTCCTCAACGTGCTGGCCACAGCCAGCCCAGGTGATCTTGCCGCAGTGGTTACAGGTTGCCTGTGCGCACATGGTTTCTCCTTCTGTTTATTTTTGGCCCATTAGTCTGGCGAAAAAGCCAGGCTTCTTTGGTTCGTTTTGGTGGCCCTGGCATTGTTCGCTTTTTGGGATTCCACGCATGACTTGATTTACGTGCTGGCCACAGCCAGTCCAGGTTGCCTTGCCGCACTTGCGGCAGGTTACTCGTTGGCACATTAGTTTTTGCCCCTTTCGATGGCATCGGTTCCGGCGCGCCAGGTTAGGTAGCCGCCGTCGAGGTTCACGGCTTCGATTCCGTTACCTCGAAGAATTTGGGTAGCCGTGTGTCCGCGCTGTCCAACTTGGCAATGAACCAAAACTCTCTTTCCATGAAGCGAGTCAAGGTTTTGGCGAAGGTCATCAACCGAGATGTTGATAGCTCCTGGGATGCTACCGGCCGAGTTTTCGCTACTGGTTCTCACGTCGACCAAAACAGTGTTCGGTTTACTAATTTCAAGGTCAAGCTCGAACCATTGGAACGTTGGAGTTCTGCCGGTGAACACGTTGTTGCCAACATAGCCCGCATGGTTGATTGGGTCCTTTGCTGAGCCGTACTGAGGGGAGTAGGCAAGTTCAAGATCCATGAGGTCATTGATCTTGAGGCCTCCACGAATCGCAGTCGCGATTACGTCGATGCGTTTGTCCACGCCATCTTCCCCAACCGCTTGAGCGCCTAGAAGTTTTCCGGTTTCGGTTTCGAATACAACAAGCATCGAAATTCTCCTGGCACCGGGGTAGTAGCCGGCGTGGCTGCCTGGGTGTACGTGAACCACTTTGTGGTCGATTCCCTTTTCAGATGCACCCTTTGGGCTAAGGCCGGTTTGGGCAATCGCCATTCCAAACGCACCAAGAATGCTTGTTCCGATGCTCGAGGTTACCTTCACATCAAGTCCTGCAATAACGTCAGCAATGAGGCGACCGTGACGATTGGCAAGGTTTGCCAAAGGGATCAGGGTTTCACCGCCGGTAAAGTGATCGTTCTTTTCTACCGCGTCTCCTGCTGCAAATATGTATTCGTCGCTTGTTCTTAGCTGATCATCGACCCAGAGACCGCCGGTCTTACCTAGTTTGAGCCCAGCGTTTTTGGCGAGTGAATTGTCAGGAGTTACGCCGGCTGCGGAGATGATCAAATCGGTCTCGATAAATCGTCCACCAATATTTACGCCGGTTTCGGTTATGGCATCGACTTCTGTTTCCAGGTGAAGTCGAATTCCGTTGGCTTCAAGGTGCTTTTGAAAAACTTCTACGAGTTCTGGTGCGATGCCGCCCAAAATCTGTTTGGTTCTCTGTACCAAATGAACTTCAAAACCGAGGTCGATCAGGTTTTCGGCGGTTTCGATACCGATGAATCCACCGCCAATAATGACAGCGGTCTTGGTCTTGCTTCCCAGGGCCAACTGTTTGATTCGGTCAGCATCTGAAACATCGCGCAGAGTGAGCGCTCTGTCAATGCCTGGAATCTCTGGTTTTCGTGGTTTGGCACCGGTTGCAATTACCAGGTGATCGTAACCAACAATTTCTTGCTCTCCAGTCTGAAGGTTTTGAGTGGTAACTGTTTTCGCATCTTTTTCGATGCTCAATACCTTGGTGTTCACGCGAACGTCGAGGTTGAAACGGCGGTGGAGAGATTGCGGGGTTTGAAGAAGCAACGACGAACGGTCGCTGATGGTGTCACTCAGAAAATATGGAAGTCCACAGTTTGCGTAGGAAACTTCAGGACCCATTTCGAAAACGACAATTTCAGCTGACTCATCTAGCCTTCTCAAGCGAGTTGCCGCAGACATTCCTGCGGCAACGCCGCCGATGATTACTGTCTTCATGCCTATGCCATCGAGAGAAAGGCTTTTTCAAGCTGAGCGCGTTCCACGCTCTTCTCGGGATCATTTCCGCAGTGCGCCATACCCGTGGCAATGATGCTGAAGCCGGCTCGGCTAAGTGCGGTCGAGGCAGCGCTTAGCTGGGTGAGGAGTTCGTTGCAGTCTCGACCCTCGTCGATCATCTTCACGATCCCCAAAATTTGCCCCTGGGCGCGCATTAGGCGGTCTCTTGCCGATTTCAATTCGCTTGCATCGAGTTGCATTTTCACTCCTTTTCTTATACCCTAGGGGGTATACGAAGGGAAGTCAAGTGTCTAAGTTTTTCAAAGCAATCATCGCCGCTGTTTCGACAATCGCGATCGTGGTTGGTCTGAGCGCATGTGCACCGAGCCAGTCCATCGACATGAAATCGGTTACCGCAGTCATCGACGTTAGAACAGCCGATGAGTACGCTGCCGGACACCTAAAGGGCGCCATCAACATCGATGTCGAGTCTGCTTCATTCATGGACGAGATCATGAAATTAGATGTCAACGGAACCTACGTTGTCTACTGTCACTCCGGTCGACGTGCGGGAATTGCCAAGGACCAAATGTTGTCAATGGGAATGAATAAAGTCACAAACGCCGGCGGAATCAGCGATGCTGCTGCAGCCACCGGGTTGCCGATCGTTCAGTAACTATAGGTTCTGTAGAGCCGGGTTAAGCACAATGCCGGCGCCAGAGCGAGAGATAACCTCAACTCGACCGGCGCCAGAGTTTCGGCGGAACAATAGATTGTTTTGGCCAGAAAGTTCTGCAGCCTTCACCACTCGCTCATTGCCGTCAACTATGGTCACCTTTGTTCCAGCAGTAACGTAGAGGCCAGCCTCAACCACACAGTCGTCACCGATTGAAATTCCGAGACCTGAGTTAGCTCCGAGTAACGAACGCTGACCAATGGAAACACGCTGCTTGCCACCACCGGAAAGCGTGCCCATGATCGAGGCTCCACCTCCGATGTCTGAGCCGTCACCCACAACAACCCCCTGAGAGATGCGACCTTCAACCATTGCGGTTCCCAGAGTTCCCGCATTGAAGTTCACGAAGCCCTCGTGCATGATTGTGGTTCCTGGGGCCAGGTGTGCACCGAGGCGAACGCGACTCGCGTCGGCAATACGAACCTTGGCTGGAGTTAGGTAGTCGGTAAGTCGAGGGAACTTGTCGATTGCGTGAATGGTGATACCAGCGCGCTGAAGAAGCGGGCGAACGCTGTCAATGGTATCGAGCGATACAGGCCCGGCACTTGTGAACGCAACAATAGGTAGCGCTGGAATCAAACCTTCAAGGTTGATGGTGTTTGGCTTTACGAGAAGTTTGCTCAAGAGGTGAAGGCGCAGGTAAGCATCGGCGGTGGAGGTAACCGGAAGGGTAAGGTCGATTTCGGTGCGAACCACCTTGATGGAAACCTGGCGTAGTTTGTCCTCGCCAACCAATGCGTCGAGTTCTTTAGGGACCACCCACAAGGCGTCCGACTTAGGAGCAGCGCCTAGCTGAGGATTTGGGTACCAGGTGTCTAGCACGCTTCCGTCGGCAGCGATTGTGGCAAGTCCGTGGCCCCAGGCCATGTCGGTTACAAAGTTCGAGTCAGTCACTCATCAAGGTTACAAGGTAGGCTCGATTTCATGGCTCAAACCCCTCTAGATACCAATAAAGATGCAGTCACTCTCACCGAAGACATCTGCAATATTCATTCGGTTTCTGGTCACGAGTCTGCGCTTGCCGACGCCATCGAAGCAACGCTTTCGAAGTTTGAACACCTAGAGGTAGTTCGAGATGCGGATGCGATCGTTGCCAGGACCAATCTCGGCCGAACCTCGCGAGTAATCATTGCCGGCCACATCGACACAGTGCCAATTGCCAGTAATCTGCCTGTTCGCCGAGAACACATTGGTGGAACCGAGCATCTTGTTGGGCGGGGCACTGTGGACATGAAGGGCGGTGTCGCGGTTGCCTTGAAGCTGGCCGCCGAGTTAACCTCGCCGAAGGTTGACATTACCTGGGTCTTCTATGATCACGAGGAAGTGGACGCAAGCCTAAATGGTTTGGGCCGAATCATGCGTAATCAGCCCCAGCTACTGAACGCCGACTTCGCCATTCTTGGAGAACCAACTAGTGCCCAGGTTGAGGGTGGTTGTAACGGAACCATGAGAGTTCGCGTTACTTCTACCGGGGTGAAGGCTCACTCAGCTAGGCCTTGGATGGGGGAAAACGCGATTCATGGACTCGTTGATGTTCTTGAAAGACTCGACCGAAATCAACCGCAGACCGTAGAGGTTGACGGCCTTGAGTATCGCGAAAGTTTGAATGCGGTGACTATCGAGGGTGGAATAGCAACCAACGTGATTCCCGATCGAGCCTCGGTGCTCGTAAACTACCGCTTTGCTCCAAGTAAGTCGATTCTTGAGGCGCAGGACTACCTGGAGAAATTCTTCGACGGCTTTGACGTGAGCGTCGAAGATGCAGCAGCCGGTGCTCGACCTGGTTTGGATCGAAAAGAAGCTAAAGACTTCTTGGTCGCTGTTGGGGTAGAGGCACGACCAAAATACGGCTGGACAGATGTTGCACGATTCACCGAACTAGGAGTACCCGCAGTGAACTATGGTCCGGGAGACCCGAATCTCGCTCACGCCGACAACGAAGCGGTAAGTGTCGAAGAGATTAATTCTTGCTACGTGGGCTTACGAAGCTGGCTCTTGGCTTAAAGATGTACTTTGCGTCTGGAATAATAGAAATAGGCAAAGAAGCCATCACACAAGGAGCAATTTAGTAAATGGCAGTTCAAAAACCGCGTGGCAATGACGGACCGGTTGAAGTAGAACGCGACAGCAGGGGACAACTAATCCTCCGCCTACCACTTGAGGGTGGTGGCCGGTTTGTAGCAGCAGTGAGCGAGCAGGAAGCACAGGACATTGTGGCTGCGTTCGGCTCAGTGCTAAAGAAGTAACTTCAACGAAAAATCCCGACCTAATTGGTCGGGATTTTTTTGTTCCTGCCGCAAGATTGTTTTATGGCAATGCCTAGTAGTAGTCTTATTAAAATTCGGTTCTAGGGTGGAAAATGTCTAAGAAAAAATTCTCGTTTGTTGCTGCGTCTTTGGTAATGGCATCTATTGTGGCGGTCTCTACGGTTTCACCGGCAAATGCTTGGGATGCATGGGGTCCTGTTCCGGTTCAGTACACAACCATGTCCCGAGTGGCAGACAACGCGACCTCAATTCCATTCTCATTCGACTCAATTTTTAAACCTCAAACCATTAACGGAAGTGCTACATCCCAAGCGGTGGATGTCGAATGGGACTTCTTCTATAGTTCATTTGCCAGTGGCTACGGTTCTTGCACAACCAACTCGACTCCTGGAGCATACGACTGCCCTGGAGGTATCACGGTTCAGGTAACTAACCCAGATGAAACCAGATACACGGTTTCTGGAGTTGAACTAGTTGACCGCACCGATTGGTCGACATGGCATGTTTTTCCTGACACCAGTGTCACTTCGGAACGAGCTGCAGCGCTAGTGGTTCACTGGACCTCTGGCTCAGCTGAGGGCTATCGCGACACAATTACCGAGGCTCACTTCCCGGCGGACAGCATCCTGCTGCCAAGTTCAGCTGACAAACTGATCATGAATAACTTCACGCCGGGTACTGTCATGTTTCACGGCGCTGGAGCATTCTCAACCGATCGCAACGGTTACACCCAATACACGGGAAGTATGCTTTGGGGAGGTGCTGCGAGCACCAATAGCACTTCTGAGCTAGCTGCAACCGGTTCCAACCCATGGCGCGATATCGCTTTGGCAACTGGAATTCTGATTTTGGGGGCCGGCTTGCGCTTAGGCTCGCGAATTCGCTTTCCGAAGTAAAAGTCTTAGCTTCGCTTGCTGGCCATTAGCAAGCCATCCCCGATGGTGCTGATTGCGGAGACGAAATTCTCATTCTGCGTAAAGAACCGAAGTGCGTCTCTGTAGGTCGAAGTGACCTCGTCTCTCATTGCAGGGTCTGGGACGCGGTCTCGCCACAGCGCATGCGCGATGATCACAACGCCACCAGGTCTCAGTAAGCGAACTGCCTCATGTAGTTGTGCCTCGATGCTGGCGTGGTCAGCGTCAAGGAAAACTAAATCGTATGCGGCGTCTGCCATGTTGGACATGACTTCAACGGCCTTGCCGGAAATGACTCGGGTTCGATTGGTGGCGATGTCGGCATCGGTGAAAGACTTCTTGGCTGCGGCTAGATGATCTGGTTCGCTGTCGATGGTGGCAAGAACTGATTTGGTTGAGGCGCTGAGCAGCCAAAGGCCGCTGACCCCTGCACCGGTTCCTGCTTCAACAATGTTTTTTGCACCTAGTGCGCTGGCAATCAAGGCGATTTGTGCACCGGTTGCCGGAGTGATGCATTCGATCCCGAGTTCATCGGCGCGGCTTCTCGCCTTTAGTAGTTCAACCGGTTCTTCGATGAAGTCCTCAACGAATTTCCAGCTCGAGATTTTGTCGACCATCAATCCTCCTTGGTCAAGAATAAAGCCGACCACGTGGCAAACGCGGTAGCCGTAAGAGTAGCCTTGAAGGGTGTTTGGTCTAAGCGGCGAAAAATTGGTGATTCTGGCAATCATCGCCGTCATTGTGCTCGGTCCGGAGCGGCTACCAGAGTATGCCAAGGGGCTGGCCAACATCATCAAGAGCCTGAGGCGAATGGCTGATGGCGCCAAGACCCAAATCAAGGAAGAACTCGGCGACGAATACGAGGACCTTGATTGGCGCAAGCTCGACCCTCGCCAATACGACCCAAGACGCATCATTCGTGAGGCACTTACCGAAGACCTGAACTTTGGCAACGAAATTAAGGCCACGGCCGCCAGTGCCGTTGCTGCTGTTTCCTTGGACGAACCAAAACAGGTGGTTCACCTGGCGGCTGGAGAAAAGGCTCCGTTTGATTCGGAAGCCACCTAGGCTAGCGGAATCCTTTTGCCTTTGAGGCTCCTGCCTCGAACAAGTTTCTCTACAATCCCTTGAATTGCCGTCACAGCTGGATCTTGTTCATTTTGAAGGACAGCAGGAATTCCACTGTCACTTGCCTGTCGAAGGTTTGAGCTGAGCGGGATTTGCCCGAGCAGTGGAGCATCGAGTGCCTTGGCAACTTCTTCGCCACCGCCGACACCAAACAGCTCGTTCCTCGTGCCATCTGGAAGTTCCAGCCATGACATGTTTTCAATTACACCAAGGCAACTCTGCCCGGTTTGTTGCCCAACGAGGCCAGAGCGCACGGCCACGTCGGAGGCGGCAACCTGTGGGGTTGTGATGACAACCGTTTTAGCCGTTGGCAGCTGTTGACCGAGACTGATGGCGATATCGCCGGTTCCCGGTGGCATGTCGATTAGCAGGTAGTCGAGGTCTCCCCAGTAGACATCCTTTAGAAACTGTTCGATGGTTCGGTGAAGCATTGGCCCACGCCAAGCGATTGCTTGGGAACCATCAACGAACATCCCAATTGAAATGACTTTGACACCGAAGGCAACCGGCGGAAGGATCATTTCGTCGAGTTTGGTTGGCTTATCTGTGATACCCAACTGTCCCGGGATTGAGTAGCCGAAGATATCGGCGTCGATTAATCCGACCGAAAGGCCTCGGGCAGCAAGTGATACCGCAAGGTTGGCGGTGATGGTTGACTTGCCGACACCGCCTTTCCCCGAGCCAATCAGGAGAACCTCGGTGAGAGTCCCAGCCTCAAACGGATTAACTCTGGCAGGCTTACCTTCCCTAAGTAGTTCCTTGAGTTGGTCGCGCTCAGATTGATTCATGACCGCCAAATCGACTCTCAGACCGAGATTATCGACCTGATCCTGAGCATCTTGACGGATTCGCTCCGCCGCTGGGCAGGTGGCAACCGTCAGCTTGATCTCCACGCGGTCCTCGGAGATCTCTCCAACCATGCCGAGTTCGGTAATTGGGCGTCTAAGTTCTGGGTCAATCACTCGCGCCAGAGCCGCTAAGGCATCTTCGCGAAGTGTCATTTGGACTTAGGTTTCCCCGTTGTCTTTGGCTTCTGAAGTTCGTCGACAAGTTCACGCATGAGGTCGCGTAGCTCGTCTTTCACAAACTCCTTGGTTGCCATTTCTTCCATTGCTAGACGAAGTGCCACCACCTCACGAGCAAGGTACTCGGTGTCGGCAAGGTTACGCTCGGCACGCTGGCGATCCTGCTCGAATTTCACACGGTCGCGGTCATCCTGGCGGTTTTGGGCCAAAAGGATGAGCGGTGCTGCATACGAAGCCTGCATCGACAAAATCAAGGTGAGAAGGGTGAAGTTTGTTGCCCTTGGGTCAAACTGCCATGAAAGAGGAAGCAGGGTGTTCCACGCCAACCACACGAAACAGAATATGGTCATCCCGATTAGGAAGTTGCCGGTTCCCATCGCTCTGGCGAAGGTTTCTGAGGCGCGACCGAACTGCTCCTGGTCGATGGAGAGCCTTGGCAGGAATCTGGTTCTGATACCGATAGGAGCGTCTAGGCGGTCGTTCGATTTGCTCATCGTGCACCTGCCTTGTCTTCTTCGGTTCGCCAGTCTTCAGGCAGTAGGTGGTCGAGAACGTCATCCACGGTGACCACACCGATTAGCCGCTGTTCATCGTCGATGACGGGAAGTGCAACCAGGTTGTAGTTAGCGAAGGTTCGGTGAATCACCGAAATGTGGGTGTCGGCCTTGATCGGTTCAATGTCGGTGTCGAGCAGTGAACCAAGACGCTCGTGAGGAGGCTTGCGGAGCATTCGTTGGAAGTGGACAACGCCGAGATAGCGACCGGTGGCGGTTTCATACGGGGGAAGGGTGACAAACACCGAAGCTGCCAGAACTGGTGAAACTTCTTTGCGGCGAATTAGAGCCATTGCCTCGGCAACGGTTGCATCGGCTGCACAAATGATTGGCTCGGTGGTCATCAAACCACCGGCGGTGTATTCGTCGTAGGTCATCAGCATTCGGATGTCGTCTGCTTCTTCTTCATCCATGAGACCAAGAATCTTCTCTGAACGTTCCTTGGAAAGGTTCGCCATAAGGTCTGCGGCGTCGTCTGGTTCCATGAGATCCAAAACTTCAGCGGCACGTTCGTCGTCGAGCTCCTCGATGATGTCCATCTGGTCTTCCTCAGGAAGCTCTTCAAGCACATCGGCAAGACGTTCGTCGTCAAGGTCCTCAGCGACCTCAACCATTCGCTCGTCTGGAAGATCCATCAGGGCGCTGGCGAGGTCGGCTGGGCGAAGTTCAGAGTATGTCGCAATCAACGCGCTGGTGCTGTGACCCTCATCGCCAGGAGCTGATTCAACGATTTGATCCCAGGATGCAAAAAGTGTGGTTCCGCGGGCGAACGGCGAAGAAGAAGTTTTTGGGCGTCTCAGGAAAAGTTCGCTAACCAGCCAGTCACTCGATTTGGTTACCTCGATGGCTAGGTCTTCGATATTGGCAACGCCTGTCTCATCCTTCAGCTCAACCTGACGTCCAAGGATCTCGGCAATGACGCGAACCTCGCGACCACGTTGGGTAAACCTGCGAAGGTCGATAAGGCCGGTCGTGATTACCTGGCCAGGCACGATCGAAGTGATCCTCGAAATTGGCACAAAGACACGGCGACGGCCGGTCATTTCGATGAGCATTCCGGTTGCTTTTGGGGCTCCGGTCTTACGGTAGGCAACCAAAACATCGATGACCTTGCCTACGCGATCGCCGGCAGGGTCGAAGACGCCACAACCGGCAAGGCGGGCTACATAGACTCTGGTTACGCTCACCTAATCAACCTTAGACGAGCGACCAACCGCCGTGCCAGAATAGGTTTTGAAATAAAGGACGGTAACCGTGGCCAAGAGTCGAAATGTCATACCCCAGGGTGAAATCATCGCCAAATTTGACAACTATGAGGCTGCGGTCGGCTACGTCGAAAAGTTGGTTGAAGGTAACTTTCCTGCGGGACAGATTGCTGTTGTTGGTCGTGGGGTGAGAACCGTTGAGCGAATTCGCGGCAAGGTTACCTATGCCCGCTTGGCCCTAAATGGTTTCATCAACGGGGCATTGATCGGAGCCGTGTTCGAATTTTTCACTGCAGGTACTGCTAACTCAGCCGTTTATTCGGCCGTACTGATCTGTGCAGGCCTAGGTGCCATCATCAACGTGACCCGCTATTCCCTGAGCCGAAATCGTCACGGTTTTGTAAGCATTCAGTCACTGGTGGCTGACACCTACGAAATTCAAATTCCACGCGACCTCAAAGCTCAAGCCGACGACGCGATTGCAAAAACTAGCTAGCGGAAGCTAACCACGCCTCAACGTCGTCTGGGTGTCTAGGCAGTGCCGCGGTAAGGTTCTCCACGCCAAACTCGGTAACCAAAACATCGTCTTCGATTCTCACGCCAATTCCTCGGAATTCTTCTGGCACCAGAAGGTCATCCGGTTGGAAGTAAAGGCCGGGTTCGATAGTGAAGACCATTCCAGGTTCGAGGGCGCGGTCGAGGTACATTTCCTTGCGAGCCTGCTGGCAGTCGTGTACATCCATGCCAAGGTGGTGGCTGGTTCCATGCACCATCCAGCGGCGGTGCAGTTGGCGGTCTCCGGCAAGGGCTTCTTCAACGGTAAGGTCGATGAATCCCCATTCAACGATCTTCTTCGCAATCACCTTCATTGCAGCCTCGTGAATTTCTCGGAACAGTACGCCAGGCTTGGCGATAGCGAATGCGGCATCTGCAGCCTCGAGAACAGCTTCATAAACCTTGCGCTGAGTTGGGTTGAAGTGCCCACTGACGGGGATGGTTCTGGTTACGTCTGCGGTGTAGAGCGATTCCATCTCAACGCCGGCATCCAACAGTAGAAGCTTCCCAGACTCAACCGGTCCATCGTTTTGAATCCAGTGCAGGATGCAGGCGTGGTTTCCGGCTGCTGCAATTGTTTCGTATCCGAGGTCGTTGCCGTCCATTCTTGCTCTTGCGAAAAATGCAGCTTCGACAACGCGCTCGCCTCTTTCGTGGGCCATAGCCCAGGGCAGTGCGCGAAGTACGTCGTTGAATCCTTCTGCGCTCGCGGCAACCGCCAAGCGCATCTGCTCGATCTCGTAGGAGTCCTTGACCATTCGAAGCTCGCTAACGAACTCTTCAACCTCCTGGTTTTGAAGGTCGACCACGAGGTCGTCTGGCAGGTTCGAAATCAGTTCATCGAATTCTTTAAGGTCCTTGGTTTCAATGTTTAGGAGCTTGGAAACCTCCTGGAGACCTGGGCGTTCACCAACCCAGAATTCACCGATGGCTGGGTTTGAGAAGAATTCCTCGGTTTCGCGCCCTGCAGTTGGTCTGAAGAAAAGCGTGCTGTGATGTGCACCGCCTCTGGCGTCGATGACCAGTACCGAGTCTGGAACGCTGGCTGCCGCCCAACCGGTCAGGTGCGCAAAAGCCGAGTGAGCGCGGTAGCGGTAGTCGGTGTCATTAGAACGCGTTACCAGACCGCCAGCCTTGATCACAACGAGCTTGCCGGCAAAACGCTCGGCAACCGCGGTTCTTCTGCTTTGCGTAAATCGGGCTACCTCGGCCTCGCTGGTTTCAACAACATCCTTCTCCGCCCAGTTTTTGGAAATGAAATCCATGAATGCTGGGGAGTGTGGGTTGTGTGAACGAGTCGTTGTGCGATCTTCTGCTTGGTCGGTCATGCTCTCCATCCTGCCACCCCTGGCAAACTTTCGTAGGCTAAGACCATGCGAATCGATTTGCACTCCCACAGCACCCACTCCGACGGGCGAGAATCCGTCGAGACGGTTTTCGCTGAGGCAGCTGCTTCGAATCTGCAGGTGTTGGCGCTGACCGACCACGACACCACGGCCGGTTGGTCGGAAGCCCAGATAGCGGCAGAAAAGTGCGGCGTGGCATTCGTTCCTGGGATTGAACTCACGACAACCACACATCACGGAGTTTCGGTTCATCTTCTTGCTTACCTGCCAAACGGCGAAAATCTCGAACTGCAGCGTGCCATGGCAGAGGTCAAGGAAAGTCGGGGGACCAGAATCTCACGGTTCATTGAAAACCTTCGGGAAGGTTATCCGGATCTTTCTCATGAAGCCGTTCTGAATGGAAGCGATCCTGCAGACAAGGCCATAGGTCGACCGCACATAGCCGACGCCTTGGTTTCGCTTGGCCACTTTAGCGATCGAACCGAGGCGTTCTCCGGACCTCTAAACAAAAATTCCGAATTCTACGTTCCAAACGACGGCATCGACACCATCAAAGCAATCGGTCTGGTGCGAAGCGCTGGAGGCGTTGCCATCATGGCTCACCCGTTGGCAAGAGCATCGAAAGAATTTGTCTCGAGCGATCGGGTTCGCGGCCACTTCCTCGAGCTGATCGAAGCCGGAATTGGGGGATTCGAGATTCATCATCGTGAGGTGGGCGACGCGGCTAGACAATGGATGGCCTCGCTCGCCGCCGAGTTTGACCTCATCACTACGGGTTCTAGCGATTATCACGGTCTAGATGGCAAGCCGAATCGTCTCGGTGAAAATCTCACCGAATTTAGAATGCTTGAGCGAATTCAGGAATCCGCTACCGGAACAACTATTCGGTGGGTCTAGAGCCACCGCGTCGAACACGGTTACGAGTTCTTGCTGGGCGGTCGTGGTTCGGTTTTGGCTCTTGACGCTGACGAGGTTTTTCTTCGCGCTTGGCTTCTGTCGGCTTTTCCTTTTTGATGCGGCCCTTGGTTCCGGCGGCAATCCCCAAATCGGTGAAAAGGTGAGCCGAGCTCGAATAGGTTTCAACCGGCTCAGGAACGCCTAGTTCCAGGGCTGCATTGATGTTTTGCCAACGGTTTAGGTCTTCCCAGTCAACGAAGGTGACTGCGACACCGGTGCGACCCGCGCGACCGGTTCTACCGGTTCTGTGCAGGTAAGCCTTTTCATCTTCAGGGATCGTGTAGTTAATTACGTGGGTCACGTCGTCGACGTCGATGCCTCGAGCGGCGACCTCGGTTGCAACCAGTATTTCCTTGCGACCTGCGCGGAACGCCGCCATAGAGCGCTCGCGAGCTTCTTGCGACATGTCTCCGTGGAGAGCGGCTGCGTTGAAGCCACGATCGATTAGCTCTTCAGCAACCTTGCTGGCCTGACGCTTGGTCTTGCAGAAAATCACGGTCTTACCACGACCTTCTGCCTGCAGGATCCTGCCAACAACCTCGTCCTTGTCGAGCGAGTGCGCGCGGTAAATGAACTGCTTGATGTCTGCCTTGGTGTGACCTTCGTCAGGGTCGTTCACACGAATGTGCACCGGACGATTCTGGTATTTGCGAGCCATGCTCAAGATGGTGCTCGGCATGGTTGCCGAGAACAGCAGGGTCTGACGATCCGCAGGCGTTAGTGTGAAAAGTCTTTCCATGTCTGGAAGGAATCCCAGATCAAGCATTTCGTCGGCTTCATCGAGAACCATGATCTGAATCTTGCTAAGGTCTAGTTTTCTCTGCTTGGCAAGATCGTTAAGTCGCCCTGGAGTTCCAACGACAATCTGTGCGCCGGCTTCGATCTCGGCGATTTGCCCCTCGTACGCCTTGCCTCCGTAAATCGCTACAACCTTGGTCTCGCGGTTGCTGGTAGCAAGCACCAAGTCTTCCGCTACCTGAACGCAAAGTTCGCGGGTAGGCACGACAACCAGCGCCTTTGCGCCTTTTTCAGGGTTGAGGCCGAGCCGTTGAATTAGAGGTAGACCGAAACCAAAGGTCTTGCCGGTGCCGGTCTTGGCCTGACCGATGATGTCCTGCCCAGTTAGCGCAACCGGAATCGCCTGCTCCTGAATCGGGAACGGCTCGGTGATGCCCTTCTTGCTGAGGGCATCTACGATGTCGTTGTCGATCCCAAGTTCGGCGAAAGTCAAATGAAACTCCTAATAGTCTTAGCCAAGTCTACGAGTTGGTATCCTTGAAAGCATGTTTGAGTGGTTCCGCCGCATTGGCAAGAGAGCGAAAAGTCTCGTTCTGCCAGAACGCGAAGAGCGTAGAACCCGCAACACCGAGGCCATCGATCTTGCCCCTTACACTCCAGACGCCAAGGTTTTCCTCGGCCAGTTGGCCTACCTTGAGCTCAGTCAGTTTGAGATTCTCACTAATGAATTGAAGTTTTCACCGACGACGGCCGACAAGGCATCTCTGAGTGAGGCGGCAGCAAAGAGCTTTCAAAAGTACCGAGCCATCGCCAAGTCACTCCAATTGACGGGCGTTGACGCAACCGACGCGATGGATCCATTCACCGAACGAATTGAAACATTCCATTCAAGAACCAACGGAATCGACTGGTACGAGACCGTTGTGAAGGTTTATCTGGTCAGCGGTCTACTTGAAGACTTCTACAAGCGTTTGGCTATCGGACTTGATGACCAACTTCGCGAAGAGGTTGAGCGAGCACTGAAGGACACAACTTTCGAACGCTTTGCCAAGGCCTGTCTGATCGATGCCATGAAAGATAACCGGCAGTTGGCTTCCAGATTGGCCCTTTGGGGTCGTCGTTTGATGGGTGACGTTCTTTTGGAACTACGTGCCGCATTCGACAACCGAAAGTTAGCGGGAATCCCTAAGACCAAGAAACTTTCTTTGGAAGACGAGCGACAGGTCAATTTGGCTGCCTACTCGAAGCTCGAGCCTCTAATCAGTGAACTAATCGGTGCGCATTCCCAGCGCATGGATGCAATCGGACTAGCCGCGTAGCTTTTCTTCGCGTGCCCGCTGCCTGGCGTGACCGATTCGGCTTGAAATTACCACCATTGCTGCCGGCATCAAAAGCATGACAATCAACCAGATGTAGGCGTCGCTGTATTTGAATCCGAGCCAGGTTAGACCGGCCCAGAAAATGCTACCTGTGATGAAAGCGATTGCAGGCGCCAAAAGCACGCCGTACTCGTCGCTCTTAGCGTGAAGGTAAGGGGCAACCAGTCCAAGAATGGCTGCGTAAAAGACGATGACCAAATATTCCATTAGGCGATGAACCCAACTCGACGAACCTCTTCTGCGCCAACCTCAACAAAAGCGAGTGCGTCAACAGGCACGATGAATAACTTGCCCTTGTTGTCTACGAGTCTGATTAGCTTGCTTCCAGAGTCGATGGCATTGGCCACAGCCTGTTCGATGTCGGCAGCCGATGTTTCCGATTCGAAAGACAATTCACGGGCCGTGTTTCTTAGACCGATCTTGATTTCCAAGGTGCACCTTTTCTCTACAGAACTGGATATAAGTGTAAACGAAGACGACAAAGCGATAAATGTCGATGCTTGGCATTAGTCTGCTCTCGTGGGTGAAGCGGTTTTCAGAAAACATGGCCTTAGGCAGGTCCTTGGTTCGCTCACCCTGAGCAATTCGCAACGTGCAGTTTCAGAGTTGGATTCAAGCGTGTCTGCCGTAGTTTTTGGCGTTCCAGGTTCCGGTAAAACCACGGCGCTCAAGGCGCTGGCATTAAACCGGCTTCGCTCCGGATTGAAGCCGTCTCAGTTGCTGGTGATTAGCGCAACCAGAGATTCGGCAACCGCTCTTAGAGACCAACTTGCTGTCGAATATCAAGGTTCCACGCAAGGTCCAATGGTCAGAACACTTTCGTCTTTTGCATTCAATATCCTTCGAGATCGGGCCCTAGGTCTTGGCATGAATCCACCGGAGCTAATCACCGGTAGCGAGCAGGACCAAATAATTTCCCAACTCGTCGCAGATTTCTGTGATGGCGAATTGCCCTCCGATTGGCCAAAACAACTAAAGTCGGCAACCATGAAACAGCGCGGTTTCCGAGCCGAACTTCGTGACCTTATTACGGTTGCTCTCGAACACCGACTTACGGCGAAACAACTCAAAGAACTTGGTGTCGAACACGCTCAACCGGTTTGGCAAGCCTGCGCCACTTTTTATGAAGGTTACCTGAGACAACTTCGGGAACCAGAAAACCTGAATCGCCATGACCCATCAACGCTGCTCACCTTCGTTGTCGACCTATTGTCAGAAGGCAATTGGCCTCAGGTTGCGGAGGAACTGGAACTAATAATCGTCGACGACGCCCAGGAGTTAACTCCGGCGGCTAGCGCGCTTCTCGAATCACTTTGCAGTCACGGCGCCAAGCTTGTACTCATTGGTGATCCAGACGTTGCCACCATGGGATTCAGAGCGGCAGACCCTTCCGCTATGCGAAAACTCATCACCAAGATTTCGAAAAACAACTACATTCAAATCGATCTAAACGATGATCTTGGAAACCGCAATCCTGAACTAACCAAGGTTCTTGCCAAAACAGCAAAAACTATTTCTCCAACACTTGCTGGTTCTCACCGAAAAGTTCTTGGTGCAACATCCGTGGAGATCGGTTCTTCCGTTGAAACGAGAGTTTTCGATAGCGAAACATCGGAACTCTCTTGGCTGGCTAACCGCCTTCGCGTTCTTCATCTAAATGAGGGAATTGCCTGGCGAGACATCGTGGTGGTAGCAAGATCAAGGTCGGTCCTTGAACGCTGGGCATCCAAGTTGGCTTCGGAATCGGTGCCAACTCAAATTCAGGGAAACCAAACCGCATTCAAGGATGAATTTGCTACCGGTGCGCTACTCAGGTTGGCCAAGTTTGCTCTCGGCGATGAGCCAGCAACCGGTGAGCAGCTCATCGAGTTGCTTAGAAGCCCGTTCAGCGGTCTCGATTCGCTTGGCATCAGACGAATTCGAAGGCAGTTGCGTCAGCTCGAATTGAACTCTGGAGATCATCGCACCGGTGAAGTTCTCATTCAGGAGCTTTTCGCTAAATCAGACGTGGCCCGTGAACTGTATGGGAAAGAAGGTTCAAGAACCAAGAAATTCTTGAACTCGATACGTGAAGCCAAAGAGGAATCAAACAAAGAAGGTTCAACCGCCGACGAGGTTCTTTGGGTGCTTTGGAACTCGAGTACCATGCCAAAAGTTTGGCTAAACCAATCAAATGGAGTTGGTGAGGTGGCGCTTCAGGCGAACAGGAACCTTGACTCCATTGCGGCACTTTTCGCAGCAGCAAAGCGCTTCGCCGAACGTCACCCGCTTGTTGGGCCTCTCCAATTCATCGATGAACTTCTTGAGCGAGAGGTCCCGCAGGACACTCTTGCCCTAATTCCGAAAGATGAAGAGAAAGTCACACTGGCAACAAGTTCATCACTAATCGGTAGACGCTTCAAGGTAGTGGCTCTGCCTGGGCTTGTTGAAGGTGTTTGGCCAAACCTAAAGCCAAGATCGTCGCTTCTCGGTTCAATGCTTCTTGACAGTATTCTCTCTGGAAATGGCGAAACCGATTCAAAGGCCGAGCTTGAAGACGAGCAGCGGCTTCTACACAAGGCGGTTGGTGCAGCAAGCGAACGCATAATCGTAAGTTCGGTTAGCGGAGATGAAACGCAGATTTCACAATTTGTTCGACTAATTAACTCGGTGGTGCCAGAGGAAGTTGAAAGCTACTCAGAGCCTCGTTACACGCTTCGCGGCTTGGTTGGAAAACTGAGAAACCAACTTGTTTCTACACAGAATGAAACGACTCGGCTCGAGGCAGCCTACGGGCTGTCGAGGCTTGCTCTCGATGGCCAGCCGGGAGCAGATCCTGCAAAGTGGGCGGGAATCATCGACTACGAAGCGCCGGAAGCACTCGTAAATGTCGACCTCGGGGAAAAGGTTTGGATTTTTCCATCGCAGCTTGAAGCATTCGTTAAGTGCCCGCTTCACTGGTTCATGCAGGCTCACGGAGGAACCAATAAGGATTTCGAAGCCAATTTCGGAACCCTGCTACACAAGGTTCTTGAAGAGACCAAGTCGATCAATTACGACGACATCTGGAGTGCAGTGGAGTCAAAATGGTACACGCTCGAATTTGACGCCGCATGGATCGAAAAGCAGGAGTTACGTAAGGCCCAGCGCATGGTTCGCCACCTAACTAGTTATCTTCAAGATCAGAAAGAAAGCGGATACGAGCTAATCGGTTCCGAGGTAAATATTGAATTTGAACTTGGGGCTGCCAAGGTTCAAGGACGAGTCGACCGCATTGAACAGGGTCCAGATGGTCAGGTTCTAATTGTCGATCTAAAAACCGGCAAATACGGTGAGGCAAAAGAGAACCCTCAATTAGGTTTGTACCAAATTGCCTTCTTAGAAGGTGCCTTTGAAGGAATCACCGATGATGCAAAACGGTTGCAGGGTGCGCAATTGTTAATGGTGAATCAGGCTGAAAAATACGATGCTAAGAAACAAGATTCCCTAGAGGCAAATGCCGAACTTGAAGAAAAGTTCCGTGCCATGATCGCCGATGCCACCGTTGGTATGGCAGGAGAGTCTGGAATATTTGCGGCAAATATTGGAACCCATTGTTACGACGAACATGGTTATGGAAATTGCAAGATTCTGCTAACTCAGGCGGTGACCTTTGGCGACTAATCGTGTTTCGGCAAATCGTGCCTATCAAATCTTGAAGGGCAAGGTAGATGTCCGGCTTACCGAGCAGCAAGTGCGAGCTACTGAGGATGCATCGGTAGATTGGCCGTCGCTGGTCGTAGCCGGGGCAGGATCTGGCAAAACGGAACTTATGGCAACCAGAGTGGTCTGGTTGATTGCCAATGAGGTTTGTAAACCAGAAGAGATTCTCGGCCTAACCTTCACTCGAAAAGCCGCATCGGAGCTTTCCACTCGCATTGTCAACGCCATCACCAAACTGGCTCAAACCAGCGAGTGGCCATACGAATCCAAAGATTTTGCGCTGCCGAATATCACCACATACAACTCCTATGCCAACTCGCTTTATCGCGATTATGCACTTGGTCTCGGTTTCGATGATGAAGCTTTACTTCTTACGGAAGCCGGGCGGTTCCAACTGGCCCGCGAGGTCGTCATTGAAATGGGCGAAGAGGTCGGCAACGAACTTATTGACGCGGACATATCGTTGAACTCGCTAGTCAAGGCCATCCTGGCAATTTCTGGAAGTATGACAGATCATGGCGTTTCGGCTGAAGCCATTTCGAACTACATCAACGGACTGCTGCAATCGATCGCCGAATTGCCTGCAAAGGGTGCAGTTTCAAAAGAAAACCCCATCTATGCAACTCTTGCCAAGACCTTAGCGGGAATGAAGCAGACGCCACTGGTTGCCAAGCTCGCGGAGCTCTTTATCGACGTGAAACGAAAGCGAGGTTACATCGACTACGCCGACCAGGTTGCGTTGGCAGAACTCGCAATCCGAGAACTCGGCCATCTGGTTGTTGAACGAGAAAACCAGCGTTACAAGCAAATTCTTCTTGATGAATATCAAGACACCAGCACGCTTCAAACCAGTCTTCTACACGGACTTTTCCATGAAAAGTCCGTTTACGCGGTTGGCGACCCTAACCAATCCATCTATGGTTGGCGCGGAGCCAGTTCCTCTAACCTCGCAGATTTCCTTCAAGGATTTGGCACTGAAGACAAGCCCGTGCAGCAATTTCCGCTGACTAACTCATGGAGGAACCCGCGCGTTGTTCTTGATGTCGCAAATGAGGTTATTCGGCCACTAGCCCTAAAGCCCAAGTTCATGGCGGGGCGGCCCGAACTTCCTAAGGTCGCGGTTGAAACACTACAGCCGGCACCACGAGCCGAAGACGGGGCGATTACGGTTAACTTCGCCCACGACGTTTTTGAAGAGGCAACCTACACAGCTAAATGGTTTAGCGCTCGAATGGAACAAAATCCGAAGGCCACGGCTGCCGTTCTTATGAGAAGCCGAAACTCCATGGAGATCTTTGAAGAAGAACTTCGACGAGAAGGTCTCGTGGTCGAGGTCGTTGGCATCGGAGGCCTTCTATCGCAACCGGAAATCGTGGATTTAATTTCTGCACTCCACGTTATCTATCGCCCTGATTCGGGGGCACACCTCCTTCGAATACTCGCTGGTCCACGTTGGCAGGTGGTGCCGAAGGACTTAGAACGTTTGAGTAGCCATGCCAAAAGCCTGGCGAAGTTTTCAGGAACAAATGCATCGCGGGTTAGTGGTGGCGATGCCGATGCCTCGATTATCGACGCCCTTGACCGATTACTTGATGAGGTTGATGAAGATATCCCAAGCTTCACCGTGCGGGGGTTCAACGCTCTCAAGGACTGCGGAAACCTCCTCCGCCAGCTGAGGTCAAAAACGGGGTTGCCACTTCCCGAGTTTGTTCGTGCGGTCGAGCAGGAGCTTTGGCTCGACATCGAACTCACCGCAAATCCGGCTCGCCAAAACCCGCTCCAGTATCTAAACGAATTCGCCGAACTTGTCTCAAACTATGCTGAAGTGTCAAAGCCGACTCTGGGTGGTCTACTCGACTGGCTGGAATATGCGGACAGCCTGGAGCGTTTCGAACCAAAGGCCAAGCCAGGAAGGCCAGGCGTGGTGCAAATCATCACTGCGCACTCTGCCAAGGGCCTTGAATGGGATTTGGTGGCAATACCTCGACTTATTGACAAAACATTTCCAAGCACCAGCAAGAGCGTTGGTTGGCTCTCCAGAGGAGAGTTACCTTACGGGCTTCGCGGCGACGCAAACTCACTGCCTCAACTAGACATATCTGGATGTTTGAATCAGACCGAGGTAAACAAGATGGTTGATTCTTACAAAAAAGACATGATCATGGAGCATCAACTCCTTGAAGAAAGACGTGTTTTCTATGTTGCGGTCACCCGCCCAAGAAGCGAGCTTCTTCTCTCTGGTTCATTCTGGAGTCATAAGGGTAAAACTGCCAGTAAACCGAGTGAATTTCTAGTAGAGGTTGCAAAGATTATCGATGATCGCATTTTCGTCGAAAACTTCAGCGGAGATCCAGAAGCTCCGCTTCCAAGCTACGACGATTCGCTGGGAAACCCGTTCGAATCAAGTGCAGTTGTTCAAACTTGGCCAATGGATCCGCTGGGACCGGGGCACCGAGCCAAGGTCAATCGAGCCAAGCAACTCATGGATTCGGTCGATGTCCAGACGGCTCCAAAAACTTCTGCCATCGATGAAGAAATAGAGCGACTCATAGCCGAGCGAGAAGAATTGGCCACCAGAACGTGGCAGGTGCGTTTTCCGGTTCGAATTTCTGCATCGAGGTTCAAGGAATATGTGAAAGAACTTCCAAAGGTTGCCGAATCTTTTCGCAGGCCCATGCCGGAAAAGCCTTATAAGCAAACCCGCGAAGGCACCCTGTTCCATGGTTGGGTTGAGAAACGTTTTGGGAAGATCTCTAACTCAGACGAAATCGACACCATCGATGCAGAATTCGAGGACGAGGAAACAACCGCGACGGTAGAGGAATTACAAGAAATATTCGAAAAGTCACGTTTTGCATCGATGACCTCACATTCGATCGAATCTGAGATACAGGTGACGATTCGTGAAAACACGTTCATTTGTAAGTTAGATGCCGTTTTCGAAACTGAAACCGGTTACGAAATCGTCGACTGGAAAACCGGCGTGCCACCAAAAACGGAACAGGAAATCGAAGAGCGTGCGCTGCAGCTAGCGCTTTATCGAATGGCTTTTTCACGGCTTCACAACGTATCAGCGGAAAAGGTTGAAGTTTGCTTGTACTACGTTGCAGAAAACCTCGAAATTAAGCCGCAGATTATTCCTTCTGAACCAGAGTTACTAGAGCTTTGGGATTCGGTTCTTGCTCAGGTGGTTGACTAGAACAGCTGGTCGTCCGCTGAGTCTGACTCGTGAGCGACTTCAATTGGTCTTGTTCGTAGGTCCTCGACCTCGATCACTGTTTCAGAGACTTCGCTAATTACGATGTGGTTGTCTGGTTCGGCAACTGGAGTGGTTTGTGCGAAAGAGTTGGTTGAGAGGTGGCGAAGGTTACCCTGCGCCTGAGATTCAGCAAGTGCGACAAGTTCAGCTGTGGCCCACTCGGCATCATCTTCATGGCCAGCTTCAATGCTTGCCAAAAGGAAGTTTGCGACCGATAGCTCTGCGTACAAAGTGGCGCGTTGAGCGAGGTTTGAATCGGCTTCCGCGCGAGACCCGTAGTAACCGAATCTCACTGAGTCGAGCAGTTCGCTGTCTGCGCCTAGAGCGAAGTTTATGAAGTCGATGGCAGGGTCTGAAATGTTCAGCTTTGACCAACCGATGATTCCAGAAATTCGATTGTCAACCTCGAGCACGTTGCCTTCTTCAATGGCTCCGTGAACAACGGTCGGCTGGAAGCGGAAGAGGTTTAGATCTTCTAATGCGGCTTCCCACCGAGTGAGAAGTTGACTGTCAATTTTGCCGCTGGCAGCGATGCGGTCAAGTTCGGCAAGTTTGGCCTGACGAAACTGCTCCGCCGAATATTCTGGAATTCCAGTGGACCTGATTCGATCTAGCGGAATGCTGTGAATTTCACCGAGCGTGCCGGCGAGGCTTGTTAGAATTTCATCGGTTGGGCGAAGGCTGTCGAAGTGAACCGAATTGCCGAAGATGAAGTTCTGAATCTGAACCGTTTTTCCTAACTGGTTAACCGTTTCACCAACGAGGCTAGGAATTTCAAAACTGAAGTTGGCCGAGTTCCTAACTGCGCGAGCTCCCTGAACCGAAGAAGCCAATTCCAAATTCCCTGCAGCGTTTCGTGCCTCTTGAATCAGGTAGTGGTGCCCGTTCGTGTCAGTGGCAACCGCAGCGGTAATAAGCCCTGGGTGATTAGCTGGCAAGGAGCGCACCTGAGTGAAATTAATCGAAGGGAGTGCCGACTTTGCGAGCGCTACTAAAATCAAGGGTGAACTTGCCATAAGTTCAGATTAAAAGAGGAAGTGCCCTAGTTGGCGTATGCCACGCACACCTCTTCATGGAAAGGCTTTTGAGTGAGTAGCGATTTTGAGTCAAAACTGCCATTGGCGTTTGTGGCTCTAGACCGCGACTACCTGACTCGAGAAGACCCTGGCGCACTTGATTTAGATAATCTCGACGTGATTCTCCTCAGCAATTCTCGGATTCTCTTCACGAGTGGCTTGGAGTTTGCAGTCCAAAAACCTGAATCAACATTGGTGCTAAACAAACTAATTTACCTAGGCAAGGATTTTGATTCGGGTAGAGCGTTGGCTCTAAGCCTGGTCGCGGAAACGCGTTTAGAGACCGAAGGTAGCTGGTTCGCACTTCGTGAAATTTCACATAAGGTTTCCGCTAAGACCGCTTCCATTTTTAGTCAGAGTCTGGCTCTTGCGAACTGGCACGAGAATCACAAGTTTTGCCCTAAATGCGGAAGGGAAACGCGCTCGAAAAAATTCGGTTGGGTGCTTGAGTGCGAAAACGGCCACGAACTTTTCCCTCGTACCGATCCAGCGGTCATAGTCGCGGTAGTCGACGAGCAGGATCGATTACTTCTCGGAAGCCAAAGGACTTGGGAAGCAAACAGGTTTAGCATCCTCGCCGGTTTTGTCGAGCCGGGTGAATCGCTGCAGGCTGCAGCTGCACGCGAGGTTTTCGAAGAGTCCGGAATCGTGGTCGAAGAGCTCCAATTTCGAGGTTCTCAAGCGTGGCCGTTCCCATATTCCTTGATGTTCGGTTTCATGGCTAAGAAAATAGGAGGAGTTCTCGCGCCAGACGAGGTCGAAATCGAAACTCTTCGATGGTTTACCAGGGAGGAACTGGCTGCCGAGGCTAAGGATCTGCTACTTCCCGGAAAAATATCTATTGCCAGAGCGCTGATAGAAGAGTGGTTCGGTGGAGAACTGATTTCTTCGGGGGAATTGCAGTGAATCCAGAAGATCTCTTGGACGCATTAGATCCAGAGCAACGGGAAGCAGCGAGTAGCCTAAACGGTCCAACCTGCATCCTGGCAGGTGCCGGTACCGGTAAGACAAGAACGATCACTCATCGCATTGCATACGGAATAGCGAAGGGTCAGTTTTCCGCTAATCGTGTGCTTGCACTGACCTACACCAACCGAGCAGCGGGAGAACTTCGGTCAAGGCTGCGCTCGCTAGGAATCCCAGGCGTCTCGGTGAAGACATTCCACGCGGCGGCACTTAGTCAACTTGAATTCTTTTGGCCACAGTTGGCTGGTGCACCTGCGCCAGCCGTTTTGACCAGCAAGGCAAAATTAATTGCGAAGGTTGCTGAAGAATTGAAGCTTCACTTCGACGCAGCGACCATTCGGGACATTGCTGCCGAAATCGAATGGCGCAAATACTCGATGCTGTCGTTGACTCAGTATGAAAAAGTGCAATCGTCCAGGCCCGTCATCTCGAGTGTTTCTCCGAAGGTACTTCTTGATTTACTGGCCAAATATGAAGATGCCAAAATCAAAGCTCAAAAGATCGACTGGGAAGATGTTTTGATTCTCACCCTAGGGATGCTTCAGGCGGAACCTAGAGTCTTGGCTCATGTCCAGCAGCAGTATCGTTTTTTCACGGTTGACGAATATCAAGACATTTCCCCTTTGCAACACGCACTGCTAGACGTTTGGCTAGGCGAGCGCAATGACATCTGCGTGGTCGGTGACCCGAACCAGACCATCTATTCATTTACCGGAGCTAGTAGTAGTTACCTTTACAACTTCGCTTCGGTATTTCCCAACGCCACTGTCATTGATTTGACCAGAAATTATCGTTCGACAGGTGAGATCATCACACTTGCCAATCGAATAGTTTCTGAGGCAAGTGAACTTGATCGACTGGAGTCCATGCGCGAACGAGGTTCAAAGCCGAACCTTGTTACAAGTCGAGACCTGACTTCGGAAGCTAAGGCAATCGCAGCCAACGTTGCTCGAGAGTTGGAATTAGGGGCAAGGCCTAGCGAGGTGGCCATTTTGTATCGAACCAACTCGCAATCTCAGGCGTTTGAACAGGCTTTAGCCGAAAGAGGTGTTGACTACCAGGTTCGCGGTGGTGAGCGTTTCTTCAACCGGCCAGAGATAGTTTCTGCGGTGCAGCTGGTACGTGCTGAGAACATAGTTCCTACAGGCAAACCGTTGTACCAAGTTGTCAGTGATGTGTGCCGGTCACTCGGCTGGCGCGCTCAAGAACCGTCCGACACCGGTGCCGTGCGCGATAAGTGGGAAGCGCTGAATTCCTTTCTTGAGATTGTCGACCAGATGCCTGAAGCATCTTCTCTTTCAGATTTTGTGAAAGAAATCGATGAGCGTATACGCTCGCAACACGAACCAGTGCGCCAGGCGGTAACTCTTTCAACCATCCATGCCGCGAAGGGACTTGAGTGGGACAGCGTGTATCTGGTCAGTTTGAATGAAGGTTGGTTGCCAATTGGCTATGCAAAGACCGAGAGTGCAATTGCTGAAGAGAAACGACTGCTATACGTTGGGGTTACTCGCGCCAGAAAGAACCTAAAAATGAGTTACTGCATTGCCGATGACCAGGGGCGTGAGCGCAAACCGAGCAGATTCTTGGCTTCAATTTTTAGCTAAGTCTCGGCAATCGCATCTGGAGTGAAAACTCCAACCGGTTCGAGATAATTCACCGGTTCGATGATTAAATTCAAAATTCTCAGTTTCGAATAGCCCGTTGCCATCTACGAATCGGCAAATATTTCTAGTTGCGAGTGAAACGGCTGCCAGAAGTGATGACGCATCATCTAGTCGATCATGCCTAGCCTTCAATTGAATTTGAGTCTGTGTCCAATGGGAGTCCCCTTCTGCAGCCCAATGGTCCCGGCAGGAAAGGCAAGGATCCAATCTTGGAACGACAACCTTTGAAACCGAACTTGAAGTGATGGAATATTCAACGGCAATGTGTGCTTTAGATAGCGCCTTGTATTCGCTTGGTATCGCAGCATGGTTGGAAGTTAACACCTGAAGGCGAACAACTTTCCTCGTCGGTAATTTCTGCCAGATGACGATTGAATCGTCACCAGATAAAATCATGCGCTGAGCCGCATCAATCCTGGAGTGCCCAAGCAGGTGCTGCGAATACCCAAGTTTTCCGAGGTCCGAACGTTCAACTTTTCCATAATCGGGAGCGTAAAAAGATCTAAAACCCACTTCAAAAAGAGCCTTGATTAGGGTCAAGCCGGTTCGATCGAGAGCCTTAAGCTCGATTATTTGATTTGCCCTATTGGCTATTACTTCGGCTGGTTGCTTGCCTAAATCAAATCCGATTCTCATAATTTCGGCGAATCGTATATCGGTGGTTTCGGTAATTCCAGAGCGGGTAGCTTCAATGAGGCTTGGTTTGAGCTGGTCGATTAGCCCTTGAATTTCTTCCGAGTCCAAGCCAACGCTTGCGCCAACGAGTTCTAATTGGTTTCCGGCTATCGGTTGATAAAGCATGGTAAGCAGTCTTTCCTGTGCCAGACCTAGCCCAACAATGGTTTGAGAGTCATGTTCGAGGCCGAGCCTAACCTCGGTTTCGCTAAGCCAAATGGGAACCTTGGAAGGGTTTATTTGAAAGACCATTAAAGAATTGTGCGGTCTATCTGGCGGAACCTTTGATTATTTTTCCACAGGTGCCTATTCGCCTAATAAGTCGCGAATCGCTTGATCCAATTCATCCGTGCCTTGAATTCGCTTCAAATATTCTTCGATGTTATCGATATCAGAAACAGTGGGCAGTAGGTCTGGATGGTCCCAGGTTGCGTCTCGCTTTTCGTAACCAATCGACTCGGTCACTGCAATCCAGAAGGCACTAACTTCTCGCACTCGCTTTGGCCTAAGTTCCAGACCAACCAGAGTGCCAAAGGTTGATTGCGCAGGCGAACCTGTTGCTCTGCGACGCCTGATCACCTCGGCGATCTGAGGCGAACTCGGAAGGAGTTTGGTGGTATTGGTTGTTACCACATCAACCCAGCCTTCGATGAGGGCTAATAAGTGCTCAATCTTTTGAAGAGACTCCAGTTGGCTTTCGGTACGTGTTGCCAATAGCTCGCCTGATTCGAGCGCGGCCCTGAGCGAAGCGGCGTTTTCGGCAGTGATTTCTGTAGCCAGCTCTCGCATCTTGTCACCGTCAATCACTATCCCCTTTGAATACTGGGTGATTTGGCTAATGATTTCGTCACGAAGCCAGCGGCTGTGTTTGAAGAGTCTCGCAAAAGCGATTTCTCGAACCGAAAGGTAAATGTTTGCTTGGTCTTGAACGAGTTCGTTTTCCCTAACAAAGACCGAAACATTTTGTGCAACCAGCGCCGGTCTTGACTCAGCATAAAAAGGCAAGCCAATGTCTCCACCGCTTAAGACCTCTTGGCTCAAACGTCCCAGAGCATTTCCCAGTTGCATGGCAAAGAGGGCTCCGCCTGCGGAACGCATGATTCCGCCAGCGCCTTTGGCTAGCGACCCGAGTTCTTCTGGGAGGTTCTCTTCGAGATTCTCGGTTAGAGCCTTGGCCACGCGCTCGGCAACTGGGGATGCAATCTCCTGAAACAGAGGAAGAGCATCCTGAACCCAAACTTCGCGACTGATAATTTTCGGTGCTGCGGCTAACGCGCTCAGACTCGTGGCTCCGTCAAGCCAAAGGTCAGCCATTCTCGCTGCCTCAGAAAGCTCGGTTTTGGTCACATCGCTAATGACATGGCTATGCTCCCGAGCCATTGTGAGTGCCTGTGTGCTCGCAGCCGACCAATTGACGCCGCCCGTGGTTTGACTATCACCCTGAGAAATGGCTTGTTGAAGCTGCTTCACAAGAGCTTGAAGGGTGGCAGGGTCATTCGGTAAGCCAGCAATTTTTGCCAGTTCCTCGACATTGATGTCCCCGTTGCCGCTGAGGAGTTCCTGCAAAAACTTCGCAAAGTCTTCTGGTTCGAATTCCTCGTGGTTTTCGTTCTCGCTCAAATTTTCACCTCTGGCTAAGGCTAACCTGTTTGCCGTTTAGGCTGGAAGAGATGCAGGCAAATACCAGAAAATTCACGGGCTACGCACTGGTTGCCCTTGTTGTTTCCGCGCTTGGTTGGTCGGCTCTGCAACCACTGCCTTTTGCCATTGTTGAGCCCGGACCAGCATTTAATGTTCTGGCATCAAACCACGGGTCACCAATCATCCAGAGTTCGGTTTCGGTAAAGAAAGACCCAGAAGGTCGCCTAGATTTACTGACCGTTTCACTTTGGGGTAGCCCAACTCACACGCCGAATTTTCTGCAACTGGTCGGCGCATATTTTTCGAACGATCAGGTCGTCTATCCGCTAGAGGTCTTTTACCCTCAGGGACAAAACCCATCTGACGTAACAGCCGCTCAGAAAAAGATGTTCAGCGACTCCGAAAAAGCGAGCGTCTCGGCCGCGCTATCGAAGCTTGGTCTATCTGAGAACCCGCCAACAATCCACGTTAATCTAGGCGAGGTCGGAGGACCTTCGGGGGGAATGATGTTCACGCTCGGAGTGATCGCAAAACTCACGCCTGGTTCCCTTACGGGTGGAAAAAACATCGCCGGAACCGGCACCATCGATGCGGCAGGTCACGTTGGAAAGATCGGTGAAATTCGCCTGAAAATGCTGTCGGCTAAACGTGCCGGCGACAAGTTTTTTCTGATGCCGGTCGGTAACTGTGCCGAGGCGCTCAACCACGTTCCAGCTGGTCTAACGGTCTATGCAGTTGGTAACCTGGCCGAAGCGCTAAAAGCCGTTCGTGAGATTGCCACTGACCAGTCGTCGCTAGGTGTAAAGGGTTGCGTTTCAAAGTAGATTTGGCTTTATGAAACCTAAAAAACTTTCACCAGCTCAACTTTCGATCGCCATTTTGGCAGTCATTGTTTTGCTGTTTCTCGGTAGCACTTCCATCTACACAACCGTTCTCTGGTACCGACAGCTAGGTTTCGAGCAGGTATTTTTCAAGCAGGTTTCCACCCAGTGGTTGTTGGGGATTGTTGCGTTTTTGATTGCAGCATTGGTTCTTTGGGGGAACTTATTTATTGCCGAAAAGACCAAGCCAATTTACGCCAGTGCAGCTAGTGCATCAGATCCATTTGCCAACGTTAGGAAGCAGATAGCTTCGATCCGTAAACTAGCCCTAATTGTTGCCCCAGTGCTGATCGGTGCCGTGGCCGGTTTGGCCGCCTCGAGCCACTGGCAGGACGCACTACTATTTCTGAACCCAACTCCAACCGGAAAGTTGGACCCTCAGTTTCACCTAGATGCTGCCTTCTATCTGTTCCAGCTTCCATTTTTGAGCGCCATCGTAAGTTTTGCGTCGACGATTTTGCTAATCACAGCGCTGGCAACGTTGTTCTTGCACGCAGTAAATGGAAGTCTCAGGCTATCCGGACGCAAAACCTCCGTTACGGTTTCGGCCCGAGTTCAGATTGCCATTCTGGTTGCACTATTTGCCGCAGCAGAGTCGGTAACTATTTGGCTTGACCAATACAAAACAATGACCAGTTCGTCTGGGTTGTACACAGGTGCCACTTACTCGGACGTGTTCGCGCTGATTCCGGGTCTTCAGATCGTCGCCATGATTGGTGCGTTAGTTGCCATCCTGTTTTTGGTTGCCGCTTTCATTGGAAAGTGGAGACTACCAATCATCGCGACCGCCCTCATGGTTGTTAGCTCAATGGTTTTGAGCGGTGTTTATCCTTGGATCGTTCAGACCTTCCAGGTTGTTCCAAACGAGCGCACTCTTGAGAGTGAGTACATCAACAGAAACATTGAGGCTACTCGGTATGCATTTGGCCTCGACAATATTCAAACTGTTGAATACAACGCTAAGACAACGGCGACAGCGGCTGATTTGAAAAAGGACGCAACAACCACTGCTAACATTCGAATCCTCGACCCGATGCTGGTATCGAGTTCGTTCCGTCAGCTCGAGCAATACCGTCAGTACTACAACTTCACCAACGATCTTGATGTCGACCGATACAGCCTTGATGGAAAGACTCAGGACACCGTAATCGCTGCCCGTGAACTCAACCAGAGCGGTCTCGGTTCGTCTCAGTCTTGGTTCAATAATGTTCTGGTCTACACACACGGTTACGGTTTGGTCGCGGCTTACGGAAACCAGCGCGACAGCGATGGCCAGCCGGTATTCCTTCAAAAGGGAATTCCAACAGAAGGGCAGCTGGGAACCTATGAACCGCGAATATATTTCGGAGAAAAGTCACCGCGCTATTCGATCGTTGGAGGCACCGGCAAGAACCGCGAAATGGACTACCCGGGCGGCGCTAATAACGCCGAACAGACATACACAACCTTCACTGGAAACGGTGGCCCGAAGCTGGACAACCTTTATACACGTTTGGCCTATGCCATCAAATTCTCGAGCGAGCAGATTCTCCTATCGGATGCTATTAGCAGCACTTCACAAATTCTTTACGATCGCAACCCGGTAGACCGCGTAGCAGCTGCTGCACCATACCTAACACTTGACAGCGACATATATCCTGCGGTGGTTGATGGGCGAATCAAGTGGGTCGTGGACGGCTACACCACCTCATCGCAGTATCCGTATTCTCGCGCGGAGAATTTCGGAGACGCTGCTTCAGACTCTTCTATCTCGCTAGCCGGGGGAGACATCAACTACATTCGCAACTCGGTAAAAGCAACCGTTGATGCCTACGACGGAAGCGTTCAACTGTATGCGTGGGATGCGAAAGACCCAATTCTTTCAAGCTGGATGAAGGTTTACCCAGGCACGGTTCAACCGATTTCTAAGATGAGCGGGAAGTTGCTGAGCCACGTTCGTTACCCAGCAGACATGTTCAAAATTCAGCGCGCAATTCTTGGTCAGTATCACGTAACCGAGGCCGGTGCGTTCTACTCTCAGCAGGACGCTTGGCAGGTTCCAAATGACCCTTCTAGCGATGCCAAAACCACTTCGCTTCAACCTCCTTACTACCTGACCATGCAGGTACCAGGAAGCACTGGCTCTGACTTCACGCTCTACACAGGGTTCATTCCTAGGTCAACCGGTGAGTCAAACAGAAGCGTTCTTACCGGGTATCTGGCTGCCAACTCTGACGCTGGAAATCAGGCAGGTGTCGTTTCGTCTTCATACGGAAAATTGACCCTGCTCACCCTTCCAAAAGACACGGTTGTTCCAGGTCCTGGCCAAGTTCAAAACTCGTTCACCACGGATCCTGATGTCTCCAGGTTGTTGAACCTGTTGCAGCAAGGTTCAACCAAGGTGCTGCGAGGTAACCTGCTCACCCTACCTGTCGGCGGAGGACTGCTTTACGTGCAGCCGGTGTACATTCAGTCAACCGGTGAAACCAGCTTCCCTCTCTTGAAGAAGGTTCTGGTTATGTTTGGCGACAAGATAGCGTTCGAGGATACTCTCGATGGTGCGCTGAACAGCTTGTTCGGAGATGGAACGGTCACCACGCCTTCTACAGGCGGAACCGGTGGCGGAACCACAACGGGAGTCAATACCTCGGCTCTCGCGGCGGCTCTTGCAAAGGCTCAACAGGCCCTAGCTGATGAAGCTACTGCTATGCAAGCGGGTGATTGGGCTGCCTACGGCAAGGCAGCTGATGCTTTGAAGGCTGCAATTGCAGCTGCTCAGGCGGCCGCTGGCAAGTAAAGCAAATTGGTGCTAAACTGAACCTACACCGCGGGGTGGAGCAGTTCGGTAGCTCGCCGGGCTCATAACCCGGAGGTCGTAGGTTCAAATCCTGCCTCCGCAACCAAAAACAGGTCCAATCGATTTCGATTGGACCTGTTGCTCTTAATGTGGATAACCAAAACGGTAATCAACCCAAACCACCTAGTCTTTGGCAATGGTTAGAAGGTTTCTCGCTTTCACAGCATGTTTTGCAATTCTTTTCCCAAGCCCATATTCCAGTCCGCCCGCTCACGCCGCCTGTGCCGTTTCCGGGGGATCTTCTTCGCGGGTCAAGTACTCCGGTTCGCTAAGTTCATACTCGGCAACAGTGTGTGGTGAAGCGATTTGGAAGATAATTCCCCGCCCTTCCAAACCGGTTACTGGGAAGACCCCGACTCGAAAGTGGAATAACAAAATAGTTGTGGTGCCGGATCGGCCGGTTGCCAAGGTTTCGCTTTCAAGACTTTCACCAAATCAGCCAGCAACCTTCCAGGCCATTTCTATCCGACACACCAGAAATCGCCTGTTGCTTTGGTTTCCCGCCCAGGTGCGGTTTTATCCAAGAACTTATTCTTGGAGTTTCGGAGATGGAACAACCGCATCTAGCGTCGAAAGTCAACACTGGTTTGGCAAGCGAGGAAACTTTTTGGCAAGTGTCAAGGTTGGCTTTTCGGTTCGATACCGAATCATTGGTCAAAGTGGCTGGGTTGCACTGCCCGGCCTAGTTTTCCGCAAGAGTTTGCCGATTGTTGTCAACGTTTCTTCGCTGCCGGCCCCTTCTACTAAATTGCCACGATTGGTTCATTTTGAATGCCGAGCGGGTGTTCAGATAATTGGCTGCTGACATTCAGAAACCTTTCAGGTTTTACTACCTAAACTTAGGGTCATGTCAGACGAACACAACCACCAATTCCTCTTCGAAACTCCTGCTCAACCAAAGGTGGCTGTCAAACCGCCTAAAAAGGCTCGTAAGCCTCTAACCGTTACCGGTGGAATTGTGATTGCTTCGATGGTTGGTTCAGTTTTCGGTGGGGGCCTCGCAGTCACTGGCTATTATCTGGCAACCGAACCGACCCCAGTTGTGGTCAATCGAATCAGTGAAGTCAACTGGGTAAGCGGCGCGGCCACTAAGGCTCTTCCAAGTGTTGTGACAATTCGAGTTGGAGACGCCAATGCTGGTGGTTCCGGCTCAGGAGTCTTCCTTCGCTCGGATGGCTACATCCTTACCAACAACCACGTGGTCACTCTCGATGGCCAGAGCACCAACCCATCGATCGAAGTTCAAACCAATGACGGACGAACCTACGCGGCGACGGTTGTCGGTACCGATCCGATGAACGACATCGCGGTCATCAAAATCTCTGCAGCCACTGCGTTCACTCCGATCTCGTTTGCCGATTCAACGGCACTGAATGTGGGTGACCCTGTAGTGGCCATTGGTGCTCCGCTTGGTCTTGCAGCAACCGTAACCTCTGGAGTCGTCTCTGCTTTGAACCGAACCATCTCCGTAGCCAATTCGTCTGCTCCTCAAAATGGCACCGGTGGTCTTCAGCTGTACACGGGTACCGGTACCGCTCCGGTTTCCCTTCGTGTAATTCAGACTGATGCTGCGATCAACCCAGGAAACTCCGGAGGTGCCCTGGTGAATTCCAAGGGTCAGCTAATCGGAATCAACGTTGCCATTGCTTCCACCGGAAGTTCCTCTAGCACCGCTCAGGCCGGAAGCATCGGTGTTGGTTTTGCCATTCCTTCGAACGTCGTAAAGCGTATCGGTGAAGAAATCATCAAGACGGGTAAGGCAAGCCATGGCTTACTCGGAGCTATGGTCACCGACCAGTTATTTGATTCCAAGAGCACGTCATCATTTTCAGTTGGCGCTCTAATCAAGCAGGTGACCGCAGGAGGGCCAGCTCAGGCCGCCGGATTACAAGCGGGAGACGTGGTAACGGCTTTCAACGGAACCACGATTTTGCAGGCTGGCGACCTAACCGCTGCCGTCCGTTGGGAAGCTGCAGGGGCCAAGGCAACAGTGCAGTACCTTCGCGGTGGAAAAAGTTATTCGGTTGAAGTTACCCTAGGCAGTCTAGAATCTGCTAAGTAATGAGCATTCAAGAAACAATACCTTCACCAAGTGGCGACGCCCTCGTAGAAGAGCGCGTTGAAAATCTAGAACCAGGCGACCACGAGCGCTACTCGCACTATGTTCGCAAGGAAAAAATTGTCGAGTCTGCGGTAATGGGAACTCCCGTTCACGCACTTTGCGGAAAGATTTGGGTACCTGGGCGCGATCCAGAAAAGTTTCCAGTTTGCCCAGTTTGCAAAGAGATCTATGAAGGACTCAGGCCGGAAGATCCAAGCAGTTCAGGCTCTGAAGACTAAATAAATTCGCTGGCAATTGCAGGTTCGCCACGTTGCAAACTCTTTGCCTGCTCAGGTAGCTCAAGAACCGACTGCGCGTGATGTGTTCTGGCAGCAATTACACCCTCGTTACCGGTGAACCCAGATAGAGTTTCGCCAGCGCTGACCAGCGGAACCAAGAGCTCGCGGTTGCCATCAGAGATTTCGATACGGTGTCCTGGGACCAGAAGTTCCCTAGAAGCGATTCCATTTTTTAGCTCACGGATTGCTTGCTTGCGACCGCCAACATTTGTCTTATTCGAGGACTTCTTCGAAACGTTCAGCCACTTTCCATCGGTTCCCTTGTGAGCAACAAGTTTGTAAACAAAGCCCGCAGTTGGAACTCCGGACCCTGTTACCACTGAGGTTCCAACACCGTAGTTGTTAACGGGTGACGCTGCTAGGGCAGCGATGGCGTGTTCATCTAGGTCGTTGGTAACCGTGATCTTGGTGGAGTGTGCACCGAGGCTGTCTAGAAGTGCTCGCACTCGATTTACTTCGACGCCAAGGTCTCCCGAATCAATACGAATTGCTCCGAGGTCTGTACCCGCAACTTCGATTGCCTTCCGCACACCTTCGTCTGTGTTGAAGGTGTCTACCAATAAGGTGGTTGATTTCCCAAAGGTTTCAATCTGCGCACGGAACGCGTCTTCTTCGCTGTCGTGAAGAAGGGTGAATGCATGTGCGGCTGTTCCCATGGTAGGTATTCCAAAAGATCTTCCAGCCTCAAGATTCGAGGTGGCATCGAAACCAGCAATGAAAGCCGCCCTGGCTGCAGCCACGGCAGCTTGTTCGTTGGTTCGGCGGCCACCCATCTCGGCCAGGAAACGGTTTCCAGCTGCACTTCTCATGCGCGATGCTGCAGACGCCACCGCCGAATCGTAATTCATGACCGACAGGATCAGTGTTTCAAGCAGTACTCCCTGCTCAAATGGGGCTTCGACAACTAGTACTGGCGAATAACCAAAATAGGTCTCACCCTCTCGGTAGCCGAAAATGTTTCCGGTGAACTTGAAGTTGGCTAGATAATCGATGGTGTCCGAATCAACCACCTGATTCGTTTTGAGCCAAGCAAGCTCTGAATCACCGAATCGAAACTGTTCGAGCGCTTCGAGTAACCGACCGGTTCCGGCAACCACTCCGTAGCGTCTGCCACCGGGTAACTGACGCGAAAACATCTCAAACACACAATCGCGACCGGCGAGACCAGAAACTCTGGCGGCTTGAACCATGGTTAGTTCGTAGCGGTCTGTAAGTAGCGATGTCGATTGATGCACGATATCAGCCTACTCAGTGGTTCGGACGTGCGTTATTAGACTTGAGGGGTGAATGATGCTCCTATTGGAATCTTCGACTCTGGCGTCGGCGGATTAACCGTTGCCAGGGCCATCATCGACCAACTTCCAAACGAGTCCATCATTTACGTCGGAGACACCGCAAATAGCCCGTATGGTCCAAAAAGCATCGAGGAAGTAAGACGACTGGCTCTCGACGTCATGGATCGGCTCGTCGACGAAGGCGTCAAGCTATTGGTAATTGCCTGCAACTCAGCATCCGCTGCGGTACTTCGAGATGCCAGGGAACGTTATACGGAAGGTCGCGGAATACCTGTGGTTGAAGTGATTCAACCTGCGGTAAGACGTGCGGTTGCGTCAACCAGGAATCACAAGATTGGTGTAATCGGAACAAATGCGACGATATCGTCAAAGGCCTATGACGACGCATTCGCGGCTGCGGTAGATATAGAAATCACTTCGGTTGCCTGCCCAAGATTCGTTGAATTTGTTGAACGTGGAATAACTTCTGGTACCGAACTGATCAAGATTGCTGAAGAATATCTTGCTCCGGTTCGAGCCGCAAGGGTTGACACACTTGTGCTCGGTTGCACTCATTATCCTCTTCTTACAGGCGCCATCAGCTATGTAATGGGCGATGGCGTAACACTAGTTTCAAGCGCTGAGGAAACCGCCAAAGACGTTTATAAGGTGTTGAATTCGATGAACCTTCTTCGCGAAGCAGACACCGAGCCAACCTATCGTTTTCAGGCAACTGGAGATGCGAAACCATTTGAAAAATTGGCGAGACGTTTTCTCGGCCCAGAAGTTTCTAGAGTTGAAGCCATTTAGGAGAAACATGACCACACGCAAAGATGGCAGAACCGCCAGCGACCTTCGCCAAATCATCGTTGAGCGTGGTTGGAGTGATCACGCGGAAGGAAGCGCATTGATTTCCTTTGGTGGAACCAAAGTTCTCTGTACCGCGTCATTCACGCCAGGTGTTCCTCGTTGGAAAATGGGTAAGGGTGAAGGCTGGGTTACCGCAGAGTACTCCATGCTTCCTAGGGCTACTCACGACCGCTCGGACCGCGAAGCCGTTAAGGGAAAGATTGGCGGTCGAACGCACGAAATCTCGAGGCTCATTGGGCGCTCGTTGCGTGCGATCGTCGATGTCAAAGCACTCGGTGAAAACACTATCGTCATTGACTGCGATGTTTTGCAGGCAGACGGGGGCACTAGAACCGCAAGCATCACCGGTGCATATATTGCGCTCGCGGATGCAATCGCTTGGGGTAAGGCAAAGGGTTTAATTCCCGCCAAGTCCAAAGTGCTGATCGATAGCGTTTCTGCCGTTTCGGTTGGAATCATCGACGGCGTTCCAATGCTCGATCTTGCATACGTCGAAGATGTTCGTGCGGAAACCGACATGAACGTTGTCGTTACCGGTGGTGGAAAGTTCGTTGAGGTGCAGGGAACCGCGGAAGGCGTTCCTTTCGATCGCGATGAGCTAAACGCACTACTGGATCTAGCCATTGAGGGATGTAACGAACTTCGTGGCATCCAAGTGAACGCGCTTTCCGAATGAAACTGGTTTTAGCGAGCCATAACGCAGGCAAACTTGCCGAACTAGAGGCAATTCTGGAACCTCAAGTGTCTGGTCTTGAGTTGGTTGGCTACGATGGCCCGGAGCCAACCGAAGATGGTGTTAGTTACCTTGAAAATGCGCTGATCAAGGCTAGGGCCGCTTATGAACACACCGGCCTTCCTTCCATTGCCGATGACTCAGGCCTTGCCGTTGAAATACTTGGAGGGTCTCCTGGAATCTTTTCCGCCAGGTGGGCTGGCGGCCGCGACAATATTGCTAACCGGCGACTTCTGCTGGCTCAGCTTGCTGACGTTAAAGACGAAAGCCGTGCCGCTGCCTTTATTTGCACCATCGCCTATGTCGACGGAGAGAATGAGATTTCATTCACTGGGTTTTGGCAGGGGACTATCGCTCGCGAAGAGCGCGGAACAAACGGTCATGGGTATGATCCGGTGTTTATTCCTGAAGGGTTCGAAGTCACGGCTGCCGAACTTGATCCAGAGGTGAAGAATGCCTTGAGTCACCGATCACAGGCACTTAGCCAGCTGATCGAATACCTAAATTCCTAGCGTTTCTTTCTTGCTTTGAGAATTTCGATGCCAATCGGAATGAAGGAAAGCACAACAAAGAGCACGAGCGCCAGTTCAAGGTTCTGACGAACGATTGCAAAGTTTCCAAGCCACGAACCGAGTAGCGTGATGCCGGTTGCCCAAGAAACGACACCGATTACGTTGTAAAAGGCGTACTTTGGCCACTCCAACTTTGCAACACCCGCGGCAACGGGGATAAAGGTTCTCATAATTGGAACGAAGTGCGCCAAGATGACCGCACGGGAGCCGTAACGTTCAAAGAACGCGTGAGCCGCATCAACGTTCTTCTGATTGAACAGCTTTGAGTTTGGTCGATTGAAGACCGCGGGTCCGCTGATTCTGCCAATCCAATATCCGGTTTGGTCGCCGATGAATGCAAACACCGAAAGTGCTAGACAGGCTAGCCACAGGGGTACCTGAATATCGCCGCGGCCGATGAACAGCCCCAGTGCAAATAGGAGCGAGTCGCCTGGGAGGAAGAAGCCAATCAGCAGTCCGGTTTCTGCGAAGATCATCGCGCAGGCGAGGACGAAGAACAGCGGACCAAACGTGGCGAGCAGATATTCTGGGTTCAAGAATTGCAACATGCGCCCCTAGCAGGATTCGAACCTGCGCTTTCGCCTCCGGAGAGCGACGCTCTATCCCCTGAGCTATAGGGGCTTACGGGGTGCTTCCAAGACTATCAGTGCGGGCACTGGCGGTATGATTGAACTTGATACCCGAACCACTCTTACCCGAGGTTTTCCATGACTCCAGAAGCGCTCTCGCAACTGCTAATCGAGGCGTTGCAGCAGTTGCAAGCTGATGGGAAGTTGGCTGCGCTAGAGCTACCAAACGTTGTCGTTGTTGAGCGCCCAAAGAACCGTGAACACGGCGACTGGGCAACCAATCTAGCCCTGCAGCTGTCAGGTAAATTCGGTCTTAATCCACGAGCCTTCGCGGAAATCGTCGCCGAAAAAGTTTCGGGTTCCGACCAAATTTCAAGGGTGGACATTGCTGGTCCTGGCTTCATTAACCTAACTCTGGCGGAAGGTGCTGCCGGAGCGGTTGTTTTAGAGATTGTTGCAGCAAACGGTACCTACGGCAACTCCTCGGAGCTTGCAGGTCAAAACCTCAATCTAGAGTTTGTTTCTGCAAACCCAACCGGCCCAATTCACCTTGGTGGAACTCGTTGGGCCGCAGTCGGCGACAGCTTGGCGCGTGTTCTTGAAAGTCAAGGCGCCAAGGTGACTCGCGAGTATTATTTCAACGACCACGGTGCTCAAATCGATCGCTTCGCTAGGTCTTTGCTTGCAAGTGCCAGGGGGGAAGAAACCCCTGAAGACGGCTATGCCGGCAAATACATCGACGACATCGCCAAGCAGGTTGTAGATGGCACCGCTGTTGATGTTGTGAACCTTCCTACCGAAGAAGCTCAAGAAGCTTTTCGTGCCGAAGGTGTGAACCTGATGTTCCAGGAGATTCGAGAGTCGCTACACGAATTCGGTGTCGACTTTGACGTGTACTTCCACGAGAACTCCCTTTACGAATCGGGAGCGGTTGACAAGGCCATCGAGCGCCTAACCGCACTCGGTCACATGTTTGAAGCGGATGGCGCTAAGTGGCTTAGAACCACCACTTTTGGAGACGACCGAGATCGAGTTGTCATCAAGTCAGATGGCGAAGCCGCTTATATCGCAGGTGATCTTGCCTATTACCTTGACAAGCGTTCTCGAGGTTTCGACCGTGCGATTTACATGCTAGGGGCAGACCACCACGGCTATGTTCCCAGGATGATGGCAATGTGCGCAGCATTCGGTGATGAGCCTGGTATCAATCTTGAAATCCTCATCGGTCAGATGGTGAACCTGGTTCGTGATGGCGAGCCGGTGAGAATGTCGAAGCGTGCCGGAACCGTGGTAACGATGGAAGACCTCGTCGAACTAGTTGGTGTCGACGCCGCGCGTTATGCGCTGGTCAGATCTTCGATCAACTCGAGCCTCGATGTTGACCTTGCGCAACTCGAGAAGCAAACCAACGACAACCCGGTTTTCTACGTGCAGTACGCACATGCCAGAACCAGACAGGTTGCGGTAAATGCTGCCTCACTCGATGTTGAGTCGACCGAATTTGTACCGGAACTTTTGAATCACGCGAGCGAAGGCGAGTTAATCGCCAAGCTGGTTGAGTACCCTCGCCTTCTAACTCAAGCTGCTCAGTTCCGCGAGCCGCATCGCGTGGCAAGGTACCTCGAAGAAGTTGCCGCTTCGTACCACCGCTGGTACGACAATTGTCGAGTCACCCCGCTTTCTGGCAACCCGGTTGAAACCATTCACCGCACCCGACTAAGTCTCAACGAAGCAACCTCAATCGTTCTTAGAAACGGTCTAAAGGTTCTCGGTGTTTCAGCTCCGGAGCGCATGTAATGGCGGCGCCTACCTCGCTCAAGCCAGAGTGGCTTAAAGTACCTGAAGATGTGAATGGGCTAACTGAACGCATATGGCCGAGTGGTTTCCACCGCGACGAAGATGGCGAGGCCGTCATCGGTGGTGTTCCGATCAGTGACCTAACCGCTCAGTTCGGCACACCTGTTTACGTGATCGACCAGGCACAATTTGAAGCAAGCGCCAAGGCTTTGAAGAGGGCATTCTCTGGTGCGACCATTTACTACGCTGGCAAGGCGCTGCTTAGCACCGAGATTGTTCGTTGGGTGGATGCTCTAGGACTGAATCTTGATGTCGCCAGCGGGGGAGAACTTGCCATCGCTCTTGCCGCGGGAATCGATCCAAAGCGAATCGGTCTTCACGGGAACAACAAATCTGCTGCCGAAATCGGTCGCGCGGTTTCCGCAGGTGTCGGCGCCATCGTTATCGACAGTGAAATCGAAATCGAGAGAATTGCGGCAACCGCCGGTGCCCAGGGGCGAGTTCAGCCGGTGCGAATTCGAGTAAATACCGGTGTTCACGCCGATACTCACGAATTCTTGGCTACCGCTCGTGAAGACCAGAAGTTCGGTATCGCCATGGAAGATGTGCCATCGCTTGTTGCCAAGATCAGATCTTTGAATCACCTCGAATTCCTTGGCCTTCACTCTCACATCGGCTCTCAAATTTTTAGTGAAAACGGATTTCTAGAATCGGTAAATCGACTAGTCAAGCTACACGCAGAACTTCTCGTCGACGGCCCGATTCCTCAGCTAAACCTGGGTGGCGGTTTCGGCATCAACTACAACGAAGGTGATCACGCGCCAGCAATCGAGACTTTCGCTTCGGCGATTCTCGAGGCAGTATCGGCGGCCTGTGCCGAAGAGGGCATTGAGGTTCCACATCTAGCTTTCGAACCAGGTCGTGCGGTCGTTGGTCGCAGTGGAATCACGCTTTACACCGTTGGAACCATCAAGGACGTTCGGCTCGAGGGCGGCCAGGTCCGCAAGTATGTTTCCGTCGATGGCGGTATGAGCGATAACCTGCGAACAGCAATGTATGGTGCCGAATACACCACCAGATTGGTCTCTAGAAACTCCACGGCCGAACCTGCGCTTTCGCGTGTTGTTGGAAAGCATTGTGAAAGCGGCGACATTGTGGTTCGTCACGATTACCTGCCGGCCGATATCACCAACGGTGACATCCTTGCCGTTGCGGCAACCGGCGCTTATTGCTTCTCTCTGTCAAGTAACTACAACTATTTGCAGCGACCACCGGTTGTTGCGGTTGCCGATGGTAAGGCACGATTGATTGTGCGCGGCGAAACCGAAGCAGATTTGCTTTCGCGTGACGCCTGCATCGCAAAGGATAAATAAGTGATCGAATATCGTCCGTTGAGAGTCGCGTTGCTGGGTGCCGGCACCGTGGGAGGCCAGGTTGCTCGCCTGCTGATAGAAAATAAGTCTGAGCTTGCCGCTCGTGTTGGTGCCGAGTTGGAATTAATCGGAATTGCGGTTCGCGACCTAAACTCCAAGCGAGACCCTGCCGTGCCTGCGGAACTTCTAACAACCGATGCCGAGGCACTTATCCTTAGCGCAGATATCGTCATCGAGGTCATGGGTGGAATTGAACCTGCTCGCACACTGATTCGCCAGTCGCTGCTCGCCGGTGCCGACGTAATCACTGCCAACAAGGCGCTTCTGGCAAACCACTCGGATGAACTTTTCGATACCGCCGAGCAGGTTGGTGCCCAGCTTTACTACGAAGCCGCGGTTGCTGCTGCGATCCCAATCATCCGCCCGTTGAAGGAGTCTCTGGCAGGAGACAAGGTCACCAGAATCATGGGTATCGTCAACGGTTCCACTAACTACATTCTCGATCGCATGCACTCGGATGGCCTTTCACTAGAAGCCGCGATGGCTGAAGCCACCGACCTCGGTTATCTAGAGGCAGACCCGTCGCTCGATGTTGAAGGGTACGACGCAGCACAAAAAGTGGCCATCCTCGCATCTCTCGCATTCCACACTCATGTCGATCTAAACGCAGTACACCGCGAAGGAATCACCGGGATTACTCGCGAGCAAATGATCAGCGCTAAGGAAAACGGTTACGTCATAAAGTTGCTCGCCGTATGTGAAAAAATCGAAGCAGACGAAGACGGTCCTGCCGGAGTTTCGGCTCGTGTTTACCCTGCCCTAATTCCAACCGAGCACCCGCTGGCTGCAGTTCGAAGAGCATTCAACGCCGTATTCGTTGAGGCAGAGGCCGCAGGTTCTCTAATGTTCTACGGTGCTGGTGCCGGCGGTGCACAGACCGCTTCTGCCGTTCTTGGAGACTTGGTTTCTGCGGCAAAGCGTCACGTTGTGGGTGGTCCTGGTTTGGCTGAGTCGGCTCACGCTAACCTTCCAACTTTGCCAATTTCAAGAATCACCACCAGCTATCAGATTTCGCTTGAGGTCAAAGATATGCCTGGTGTGCTTGCCGAGGTTGCCAACATCTTCGCAAACCACAACGTTTCCGTAGAAACCGTTGAGCAGTCAATCGACCAGACCAGAACCAAGGCAACCGCCCAGCTTCTAATTGGCACTCACGACGCAAAAGACTCTGCCCTGACCGCTGTCGTTCAGGCACTTTCGACCAGCAATGTGGTCGAATCCATCACCTCAGTTATCAGAGTGGAAGGCAACTAATGGCACACCAGTGGCGCGGAGTAATTCGCGAATATTTCGATCGTCTTGACGTAGATTCAAGCACCCCAATCATCACTCTTGGCGAAGGTGGCACCCCGCTAGTGGCTGCACCTGCACTTGCGAAATTGGTTGGTGCCGAAGAGGTCTACCTAAAGGTTGAGGGCATGAACCCGACCGGTTCGTTCAAGGACCGCGGAATGACTATGGCAGTTTCAAAGGCTGTTGGCCACGGCGCCAAGGCAGTCATTTGTGCTTCCACAGGAAACACTTCGGCATCGGCTGCCGCATATGCCGCAGCCGCAGGAATTCAGTCTGTTGTCTTGGTACCTGAGGGCAAGATTGCTCTCGGTAAGCTTGCACAGGCCGTTGCCCATAAGGCTCAGATCTTGCAGGTCCAGGGTAACTTCGACGACTGCCTGGACCTCGCCCGCGACCTAGCCGACAACTATGCTGTTCACCTTGTCAACTCGGTGAACCCAGATCGCATTGAAGGTCAAAAAACCGGTGCTTTCGAGGTTTTCGAATTCCTAGACCGCGCGCCCGACATCCACGTTCTTCCTGTTGGAAACGCTGGAAACTACTCTGCTTATTTCAAGGGATATAAGGAAGACATGCAGGCAGGTCGTATCAAGCACCTTCCTCAGATGTGGGGATACCAAGCAGATGGATCTGCACCGTTTGTCTACGGAAACCCTGTTAAGAACCCTGACACCATCGCAACAGCGATTCGAATCGGAAACCCTGCTTCCTACGACCTTGCTCTTAAGGCTCGAGAGGAATCAAATGGTCGTTTCGGTGCCGTCAAGGATGCCGACATTCTTTGGATGCACCGTTTCCTTTCGCAAGAGGTTGGCGTATTCGTTGAGCCGTCGTCCGCAACCGGTGCCGCGGGTCTCTTCCAGGCGTCAAAGTCTGGCGACAACCTTGCCGGCAAGACCGTTGTGGTGACCGTGACCGGAAACGGTTTGAAGGATGCGGCTTGGGCTTTGAAGGATGAGCAGGGTAACGAAATCACTCCGCAGATTGTTTCAAAGCAGGCAGCGGAAGTTGCAGAGCGTCTAGGTCTCGCCTAATGGTCGACCTGGTCGGCCGTAAGGTCACCGTTCGCGTTCCAGCCACCTCGGCCAATCTAGGCCCTGGTTTTGACACTCTCGGCATGGCTCTTTCGTACTATGACGAACTTGAGGTCGAAGCCGTTGCTGGCACCGGCGCGCTTGTCGAGGTACAAGGCGAAGGTGCTGGCGAAGTTGCCACCGATGAAAACAACCTCGTGGTCAAGTCGATTGCATACGTTTTCGAGAAGTTCGGACAAAGCCTTCCAGGTCTACATCTCAAGGCTCACAACATCATTCCTCACGGTCGTGGAATGGGGTCGTCCGGTGCCGCTGTGGTTTCTGGAATCGTCGCCGCTCAGGGCCTGCTAGACGGAATTGTTGAATTCACGCCCCAGCAGCTGTTGCAACTTGCGACAGACCTCGAAGGTCACCCAGACAACGTCGCTCCTGCGCTTTTCGGTGGTCTAACCATCGCCTGGGAAGACGACTTTGGTCCGCACCACAAGAAGTTGATCGTTCACCGTGGAGTATCTCCGCTCGAACTCGTTCCAAACTTCAAAATGTCCACCTCCGCCGCACGTGCGCTTCAGCCCGAATCGGTGCCTCACGAAGACGCTGTTTTCAACGTATCGAGGTCTGCGCTTTTGGTAGCTGCTCTCACTCAGAGCCCAGAATTACTAATGGCTGCAACGGAAGACAGGCTCCACCAGGACTATCGTGCCGAGGCCATGCCTGAGTCGAGATCAGTCATCGAGCTAATGAGAAAAAACGGTCACGCCGCCGTGGTTTCTGGCGCGGGCCCGTCGGTGCTGGTATTGGCTTCAGACCCTGCCGAACGCATCGAAGCCGCCAAGCTCGCGGCCGAAAACTTTCCACAGTGGACGGCGTTGCTTTTGGCAGTTGATTTCAAAGGTGCTACTGTTATCTCGCATCAGTAATTTGGTGAGCAATTCCCAACCTGATGAATAACAACGCAAATCTAGCGATTTAGAGCACATTTTTGTGCCAAGGTGACTAACCCAAATGAACCGGTCACCCAAATCTCAAGGAGAAAAATACCAACATGGATGAAATCCAGCAGGACGCCGCCCCGGTTACCAAGGGCCGTCGAGTAGTAGTAGATCCAGCAGCTTCCACCGAATCAACCGCAGAAGGTCAGGCACCAAAGCGTCGCACCCGTTCGACCAAGCCAAAGACCGAAGCGGCTTCTGGTGAGGCCAAGGCTGAGTCAAAGTCCGAGACCGAAAAGTCTCAGAACACCGAAGCCAAGGAAAGCAACGGGGGCGAAGAAAAGCGCGAAAACAACGGTGGTCAGCAGCGCGACCGAGACGACGAGCGCGGAAACCGCAATCGCAACCGTAACCGCGACCGCAACCGCAACCGTGGCCGCAACCGTGGCCGTGGCGGCGACTTCCAAGAAGACGCCGAGCAGGAGATTAGCGAAGACGACGTTCTAATCTCTGTCGCGGGTATCCTCGACGTCCTTGAGAACTACGCGTTCATTCGCACCTCAGGTTACCTTCCAGGCCCTAACGATGTTTACGTATCACTTGGTCAGGTTAAGAAGTACGGTCTTCGCAAGGGTGACGCGGTTGTTGGTGCGATCCGTCAGCCACGCGAAGGCGAGCAGAGCCGCCAGAAGTTCAACGCGGTCGTTCGCATCGACTCTGTGAATGGCCAGAGCGTTGCCGATGCCCAGGCTCGAATCGAGTTTGGAAAGTTAACCCCTCTTTATCCTCAGAGTCGTCTACGACTTGAGACCGACGCCGCGAAGCTAAACACCAGAATCATCGACTTGGTGTCGCCAATCGGTAAGGGTCAGCGTGGTCTGATCGTTTCGCCTCCAAAGGCTGGAAAGACCCTGGTTCTTCAGGCAATCGCCAACTCGATCGCTCAGAACAACCCAGAAGTTCACCTGATGGTGGTCTTGGTTGATGAGCGCCCAGAAGAAGTTACCGACATGCAGCGCACCGTGAAGGGCGAGGTCATTGCCTCGACCTTCGACCGCCCTGCCGAGGACCACACCACCGTTGCCGAGTTGGCAATCGAGCGCGCGAAGCGTTTGGTTGAGCTTGGCCACGATGTCGTAGTTCTTCTAGACTCGATCACCCGTCTTGGCCGTGCCTACAACCTGAGCGCGCCAGCGTCAGGTCGTATCCTTTCCGGTGGTGTTGACAGCTCTGCTCTCTACCCACCAAAGCGCTTCTTTGGTGCCGCAAGAAACATCGAAGACGGCGGCTCGCTTACCATCCTTGCTACCGCTCTTGTAGAGACCGGTTCGAAGATGGACGAGGTTATCTTCGAAGAGTTCAAGGGAACTGGAAACATGGAGCTTCGCCTGTCGCGTCAGCTGGCAGACAAGCGCATCTTCCCAGCCGTCGATGTTAACGCATCTGGAACTCGTCGCGAAGAAATGCTGATGAGCCCAGACGAGACCAAGATCATCTGGAAGCTTCGCCGCGCACTTGCCGGTCTTGAGCAGCAGCAGGCACTCGAACTTGTTCTTAGCCGTCTGAAGGAAACTCAGAGCAACGTTGAATTCTTGATGCAGGTTCAGAAGTCGATGCCTGTACCGGCAGCCGACGGAGAATAAATGCTCGAATCGGTTCAACCTCTGTTAGCAGAACACCAGGCTCTGCAAGAGCAACTTTCTGACGCCTCGGTGCACGCTAATGCTGCGCTGGCTAAAAAGTTGAACCGTCGCTATGCGGAACTTAGCGCGATCGTTGCGGCATATCACTCTGTGCTCAGCCTCACCGACGATCTTGCGGCTGCCAAAGAATTGGCAAAGGAAGACGAAGCGTTCGCCGAGGAGGTTCCGGCAACGGAAACCAAACTTCACGATGCCAATGAAAAACTTCGTCGCCTGCTAATTCCTCGAGACCCAGACGATGGCCGCGATGTCATTATGGAAATCAAGGCAGGTGAAGGTGGTGCGGAGTCAGCTCTGTTCGCCGGCGACCTGCTTCGCATGTACATTCAGTACGCGAACTCCAAGGGTTGGAAGACCGAAATCCTCGACAAGAACGAGAGCGATCTCGGCGGCATCAAAGACGTACAGGTTGCCATCAAGTCGAACGCTTCAGACCCATCGCAAGGTGTTTGGGCTCACCTCAAATACGAGGGCGGTGTTCACCGAGTTCAACGTGTTCCTGCAACCGAAACTCAGGGCCGAATCCACACCTCGGCCGCTGGTGTTTTGGTGTTCCCAGAAGTCGACGAACCTGAAGAAGTCGAGATCAGCCAAAACGATCTTCGTATCGATGTTTACCGTTCGTCAGGTCCTGGTGGTCAGTCGGTAAACACCACCGACTCCGCGGTTCGCATCACTCACCTTCCAACCGGAATAGTGGTTTCGATGCAGAACGAGAAGAGCCAGCTTCAAAACCGTGAAGCAGCAATGCGAGTTCTTCGTGCGAGAATCTTGGCTGCGCAGCAGGAAGCGTTGGAAGCCGAACTATCTGCCGCACGCAAGTCGCAGGTAAAGTCTGTTGACCGCTCGGAGCGCATTCGCACTTACAACTTCCCGGAAAACCGTATCGCAGATCACCGCACCGGTTACAAGGCATATAACCTCGACCAGGTTATGGATGGCGCACTGGAACCGGTAATTCAGTCGGCGATTTCTGCAGACGAAGAATCACGTTTGGCTGCTCTCGGCGAGAAGTAATGAAGCTTGGGCAACTGGTTTTCGCTGGATCAAAACAGTTAGAGACGGCTGGAGTACAGAGCCCGGTTGTCGACGCCGAACTTTTGGCAGCGCACGTGCTTGGTATTTCCCGCGGTGAACTCCAGACCAAAATAATCATCGATGAAGAAGTGTCGAACGAGCAGGTCGAGCACATTAGTGAATTGCTGGCCAAGCGTGCAGAGCGCATTCCGCTTCAACATCTAACCGGCGTTGCCCATTTCCGCAACCTGTCACTTCGCGTGGGCAAGGGCGTTTTCATTCCTCGGCCGGAAACAGAAGTTGTTACCGAGTTGGCACTTGCGGTTCTCAAAGCAATTCCTTGCGAAACCGTTGCTGTAGATCTTTGTGCCGGTTCCGGCGCAATTTCGGTCAGCCTCGCGAGTGAGTCACCTAACACCAAGGTATTTGCCTGGGAACTCAATCAAGAATCGCGACCATTCCTCGAGCAAAATGTCGCGGGCCACAATGTTGAAGTTTTCTTTGACGACATCGCCAATGACAGCGAACAGTTTGAAAAACTCGCCGGCAAGGTGGACGTATTGATTTCAAACCCGCCATATATTCCGTCCGAGGCAATTCCTCGCGACGTTGAAGTGAGACTACATGACCCTGCTCTCGCCCTATACGGTGGTGAAGATGGCATGGACGTCATGAAAGTAGTTGTAAAGAGGGCAAACGAGTTGCTTCGTTCTGGAGGATTTGTTGTAGTCGAGCACGCCGATGATCAGGCGCTAATCGTGGCAAACTTGTTTGAAGCAGCCGGCTTTGCACAGGTTAGGTCGCACAAAGATTTAAACGGTAAAGACAGAGCAGTTTCTGCTGTGAAACGATAGGAGGCCAAGTTGCGATTTGATGCTTCAGTGACCTCCGAGCTGCTCGAGGGCATGCGTCAAGCCAAGCAAGTCATTGGCAGAGCCGGACTGATTGTTCTTCCTACCGACACCGTTTATGGCGTCGGCTGCGATGCCTTCAGCGCATTCGCCGTTAACGCACTGCTGGATGCCAAAGGCAGAGGTCGAACCTCGCCACCTCCAGTTCTAATTCCAGGGCTTGACACTCTGCGAGCACTCACCGACAACCCTCCAGCGGTTGCTTTTACACTTGCCGAAAAGTTCTGGCCGGGAGCTCTGACCATGATCCTCAAGGCACAACCTTCTCTCAGCTGGGACCTCGGAGAAACCAAGGGAACAGTTGCGCTTCGAGTGCCTGACAATGAGCTGGCACTGGCACTTCTCAAGGAGGTCGGGCCGCTTGCCGTATCCAGCGCGAACCTAACCGGCATGCCTGCCGCGCAAACTATCGATGACGCGTTTGAATATTTCGGTGACAAGGTACCGGTTTATCTGGATGGGGGAGAAGCCAAGTCCTCTAAGCCGTCAACAATTGTTGATCTCACGGATGAATCAAAGATTCGAGTTGTAAGGGTCGGCGTAATTACTGCCGCCAAGATTCGCGCTGCGGTTGGCAAAGACTACGAAGTGGTAACAGAGTAATGCGCGCCTATCTGCTGATGGTTTTCGTTTCTGCCGTAATTACATATTTGGCGACACTCATTGCCATTAAGGTTGCACACCGCTACAAGATCTATCCAGAGATTCGTTCACGTGACGCCCACCAAACCCCAACCCCGAGGCTCGGTGGGGTTGCTATGTTTATTGGGTTTTTAGCTGCCATGGCCACCGCCGCGACTCTCGGCTGGTTCAAGTCGGTGTTCGTTCAAGGGGGACCGATCCTCGGTGTTCTCGTCGCGGCTGCAATCATTACCGCGCTCGGTTTCCTGGATGACCTTTACGACCTCGACTGGACTTTGAAACTGGCTGGACAATTTGTGGCTGCTGGAATTCTTGCCTGGCAGGGCGTGCAGATTGTGTCACTTCCGATCGGCGGTCTCACCATCGGATCTTTCGGAACCTCATTTGTCGTGAGCGTATTCCTAACCGTTTTGATTATGAACGCGGTGAATTTCATCGACGGACTTGATGGTTTGGTTGCTGGCGTTGTTCTAATTGGAACGGTCACTTTCTTCACATACAGCTACCTGCTAGCCCAAAAAACAAACCCGAGCAACTACTTCAGTCTTGCGTCACTAATTTCTGCAATTGTGATCGGAATGTGTCTAGGTTTTCTTCCACACAACTGGCGCCCTGCCAAGATTTTCATGGGAGATGCCGGCGCCCTGCTGCTCGGACTACTAATGACGGCTTCGGCGCTTTCCGTCACCGGTCAGCTCGACCCTGCATTTATTGCACAGTCAACCCTGATGCCTGCATTTCTACCAATGATCTTGCCGCTGGCAATTCTGGTTCTCCCGCTACTCGATTTCACTCTCGCAGTGGTGAGAAGGCTTCGAGCAGGCAAGTCGCCATTTGCTGCGGATCGTGGCCACATTCATCACAAGCTTCAAGACTTCGGTCACGGACACCTAGGTTCGGTTCTGGTGTTTTACGTCTGGACCCTGCTTATATCTGTGACCTGCATCCTCCTGTTTTTGGCACCGCCAAGCTACGCCATCTGGTTTGGTTCGGTTGGTCTAATTGTGGCTCTTGGTTATACGTCTTGGCCGATCTTCGTAAGAAGAAGAAACCTTTCAGAGGCAGGAAAATAAGTGCAGTTCGACAACCCTAAAACCATTTTCAAAAAGGTTCTCAAATACGGTTCGTTTCTTACTCTGAGCATCGCAGTTCTCGGCTCTATAACCGGTTTCGTGGCGGCAGGAGTCCCAGGTTTACTCGGTGCGCTGGTCGGGTCTGCAATCGCCTTAATTTTTGTTTCACTGACAGCACTCTCGGTCTGGATCGGTGGAAGACTTCCACTCGGTGGTTTCTACGGGGTGGTCCTCGGCGGCTGGTTGCTCAAGGTTGTCATTTTTATTGCGGCCGTAGCCATTCTCAAGAAGGTTGATGGGCTCAATGGCATCGCAATATTCGCTACCGTCGTAGCTTCGGTTCTCGGTTCGCTTGCTGTCGACGCCGTCGTGGTCACCAAAGCCAAAATCCCTGCAGTTTCTTAACTTTTTGGGCGGTTTTGGCTGGAAGTTTGCTGTTAGAATTTCTTTAGTCTCCCGCTTGCCGATCGACACAGGAGTTCGTTCTGTTCCCTCTAAACATTCTGGCCACCGCCGCCCAGGCTCAGTCGTCTGGCGACTCGTTTGAACCGCCTACGATTGGCGAGTTCTTCCCAGATGCAGTTCTATTTCAGGGAACCTTCTTTGAGATGAACCGAATCATGATGATTCGTGTACTAATCGTCGTCGTTCTTCTAGTTCTTTTCACCCTCTGGGCAGGCACCTTCAAAAAGGCTTATGAAAAGGGAACCGTTGTTCCTAGCCGTTTCCAGTTGATGGGTGAGATTTCTCTAAACTTCGTTCGAAACTCAATCGCTCGCGAACAGCTCGGCGAAAGAGACGGCGATCGTTTCCTACCGCTACTGACCACGATCTTCTTCACCGTTCTCGGCATGAACATCACCGGTATCATCCCTGCGCTTAACATTGCGGGTACCTCGGTGATCGGTCTTCCACTGGTGCTTGCACTCGCCGCCTACGTAACCTTCATCTACGCGGGTATCAAGAAGCACGGCATGCACTTCTTTACCGCATCGCTGTTCCCAGCGGGTGTACCACCAGCCTTCTACATTCTTGTAACCCCAATCGAGTTCCTATCGACCTTCATCCTTCGCCCGGTCACCCTGGCTCTTCGTTTGATGATGAACATGATTGCCGGACACTTGCTTCTAGTGCTGTGTTTCTCGGCAACCTGGTTCTTCTTCACCTCTACTCAGGTCGAAGGTCTCATGCGAGCCTTCGGTGCTGGAACCTTCCTGTTCGGATTCGCCTTTACTCTCTTTGAGATCTTGGTTGCATTCCTGCAGGCCTATGTATTTACTCTTCTGACCACGGTCTACATTCAGTTGGCCTTGGCGGATGAGCACTAGAAGTTAGCAACCGTTAGCTTCAAACCACGGAAGGGAAATAACAAGTGGACGTAAACAACATCGCCGCACTGAGCGGTAACCTCGCAGTAATCGGCTACGGTCTTGCAGCTGTAGGCCCAGGTATCGGTGTAGGTCTCGTAGTCTCGAAGACCATCGAATCGATCGCTCGCCAGCCAGAACTTGCAGCACGTCTGCAGGTAACCATGTGGCTAGGTATTGCTTTCACCGAAGCTCTTGCGCTTATCGGTCTAGCAACCCCATTCATCTTCGCTTAATAGTCAGGAACCTAAGTTCATGAACCCAACGATCGTTGCAGAGGCTGCGCATAACCCGCTGCTACCTGCGATTCCAGACCTTTTCTGGTCGTCGGTGGTGTTTGTCATTCTTCTTAGTTTCTTCTGGGTAAAGGTTCTTCCAAACTTCAAGAAGACCCTGGACGCCAGAACCGAAGCCATCGAAGGCCGCTTGGCAGAAGCCGAGCGCATTCAGGCAGAGGTGGCAAAGCAGACCGCTGACATCGCTGAGGCACAGGAAAACTCCCGCGCCGAAGCATCCGCTATCCGCGAGCAAGCTCGTGCCGAGGGTGTTGCCATCCTTGCCGAGCTAAAGGAGCAGGCTAACGCTGAGGCAGCCCGCATCACCGCTACCGCAAAGCAGCAGATTGAAGCCGAGCGTCAGGCAGCACTTGTTTCCCTGCGCGCCGAGGTTGGCACCCTAGCCATCGACCTAGCGTCGAAGGTTGTTGGGGCAAGCCTCGCCAGCGACAAGGTTGCCAGCAAGGTAGTCGACGACTTCCTTAGCGAGCTTGAATCAGGCGACAAGGCAGGCAAGAAGAAGTAATGGCAAGTTCAACCCGACAGGCACTAGCTCAGGCTAAAGAGGCATTCGCTTTGCAGCTGGCTAAAGCCGACCTCAAGTTCGCCGAGGAGATCTTCGGTATCGGTGCAGCCATTGGCTCATCGGTGCAGTTGCGAAACATTCTCTCGGACCCTTCCGGAGAGCAGGCCGTCAAGGCCGGAAGCTTGCAAGCCGTTTTCGGCAAGTCGGTTTCCAAGGATGCACTTGAGTTCGCAACAGCACTTTCGGGTTACCGCTGGTCGAAAGGTGGCGACCTAGTCGCCGCCTTCACCCAGCTCGGTGTTTACACCGTTGCAGGTATTGCCGCTAAATCAAAGGCACTGGGAACCTTGGAAGACGAGCTATTCGCATTCAACCAGACCCTTGCCTCAGACCGCGAACTGCAGAGCGCATTTTCTTCTCGCCAGGCACCCACCGACGCAAAGGTCGCGTTGATCGATGAACTTTCCAAAAAGAAAGTCTCCGATTCAACCGCGCTTCTTCTTCGCTACGCGGTAATCGCGGCAAAGAACGTTCGCCTTTCGGTTGTTCTTGACTCATTCATCAAGCAGGTATCCGACTTCGCATCGCGCTTGGTTGCAAACGTCACTGTTGCAACCGAACTTAGCAAGAGCCAGTTGGAGCGCCTAGAGGCAACTCTCACCAAGACTTACGGTCAGGAAATCAACCTGAACGTGGAAATCGATCCAAGCATCCTCGGTGGTGTGAAGGTTCAGGTCTCCGGACAAATCATCGACGGTAGCGTTGCTACCCGTCTAAACCAAGCCAAGATGCAGCTCGCGTAGAGCAGCATCGACAGAAAAAGAGGAACGAGATGGCAGATCTAAAGATTAGCCCGAACGAGATTCGCGATGCCCTAAAGGGTTTCGTTAACTCTTACGAAGCTGACAAAGCCAAGCGCACCGAGGTTGGTCACGTTATCGACGCCGGCGACGGTATCGCTCACGTTGAAGGCCTGCCAAGCGCAATGGCCAACGAGCTTCTAAAGTTTGCCGATGGCACTCTTGGTCTTGCTCTAAACCTTGACGAGCGCGAAATCGGTACCGTTGTCCTCGGAAACTTCGAAGGCATCGAAGAGGGTATGGAAGTTACCCGCACCGGTGAAGTTCTTTCGGTTCCAGTAGGCGACAAGTTCCTAGGTCGTGTAGTTGACCCGCTAGGTAACCCAATCGACGGTCTTGGTGAGATTAAGGCAGAGGGTCGTCGTGCTCTAGAGCTTCAGGCTCCTGGCGTTATGGCTCGTAAGTCTGTTCACGAACCTCTTCAAACAGGTATCAAGGCAATCGACGCCATGATCCCTGTTGGCCGTGGCCAGCGTCAGCTCATCATTGGTGACCGCCAGACCGGAAAGACCGCTATTGCGGTTGACACCATCATCAACCAGAAGGCCAACTGGGCGTCTAACGACCCTAAGAAGCAGGTTCGTTGCATTTACGTTGCCATTGGTCAGAAGGGTTCAACCATTGCCGCCGTAAAGGGTGCCTTGGAAGAAGCCGGTGCAATGGAGTACACCACCATCGTGGCATCTCCTGCGTCAGACCCAGCTGGTTTCAAGTACCTAGCTCCTTACACCGGTTCTGCAATTGGTCAGCACTGGATGTACGGTGGCAAGCACGTTCTAATCATTTTTGATGACCTCTCGAAGCAGGCAGAGGCCTACCGCGCGGTATCGCTTCTCCTTCGTCGTCCACCAGGCCGCGAGGCTTACCCAGGTGACGTTTTCTACCTACACTCCCGTTTGCTTGAGCGTTGTGCCAAGCTAAACGACGAGCTAGGTGGCGGTTCGATGACCGGTCTTCCAATCATCGAAACCAAGGCAAACGACGTTTCTGCTTACATCCCAACCAACGTGATTTCGATCACCGACGGCCAGATCTTCCTTCAGTCAGACCTGTTCAACTCGAACCAGCGTCCAGCTATCGACGTAGGTATCTCGGTTTCTCGTGTTGGTGGTGCCGCTCAGGTGAAGGGCATCAAGAAGGTTTCGGGAACCCTGAAGCTAGAACTAGCTCAGTACCGTTCGCTAGAGGCCTTCGCAATGTTCGCTTCCGACCTGGACGCAGCTTCTCGTCAGCAGCTTGCTCGTGGTGCTCGTCTGATGGAGCTTCTAAAGCAGCCTCAGTACTCGCCATACCCTGTTGAGGAGCAGACCGTTTCGGTTTGGGCTGGTACCACCGGCAAGCTCGACGAGGTTCCAGTTGAGGACGTACTACGTTTCGAGAAGGAGCTTCTTGAGCACCTTCGCCGTAACACCAAGGTTCTTGACACCATTCGCGAGACCAACGACCTAAAGGAAGACACCGTTGCAGAGCTTGAAAAGGCTGTTGCAACCTTCAAGAAGTCGTTCCAGACCAAGGGCGGTCAGCCACTGCACACTTCGGCCAAAGAGGCGGCTCTTGACGCCGATGAGGTTGAGCAGGAAAAGATCGTCAAGCAGAAGCGCAAGAAGTAATTCTGGCGAAAGAAGATAGGTAACTAATGGGAGCGCAACTTCGCGTCTATAGGCAGAAAATCAAGTCTGCCCAGACGACTAAGAAGATTACTCGCGCCATGGAGCTAATCTCGGCGTCGCGTATTGCCAAGGCGCAGGCTCGTGTGGCCGCCTCGGCACCTTACGCTCGCGCGGTTACCCGTGCCGTTTCTGCCGTTGCCACCTACTCGAACGTTGAACACCCGCTGACCACCGAGCCAGCAAAAATCAACACCGCTGCGATTGTGATCTTCACTTCCGACCGCGGTTTGGCTGGTGCGTTTTCGTCCAACGTCTTGAAGGAGTCGGAAGCACTTTCAACCAAGCTTCAGGAAGAGGGCAAGCAGGTTGTTTACTACCTGGTTGGTCGCAAGGCAGTAGGAAACTTCAACTTCCGCAGACGTGCTTCTGAACGTTCTTGGATTGGTGGAACCGACCTACCTCAGGTTGACACCGCCAAGGAAATTGCAGACGCGGTTCTCGAGCACTTCAACCGCGACGAAGCATCTGGCAAGGTCGATGAGATTCACATCGTTTACAACCGCTTCGTTTCGATGATCACTCAAGAACCAGAAACCGTACGTCTACTTCCTCTTGAGGTTGTTGAGGGTGTTGAGGTTCCAGCAGACGACGAAATCTTCCCACTTTACGAATTCGAACCAGACGCCACCAAGGTTCTTGACGCTCTTCTTCCGGTTTACATCGAGAGCAAGATCTTCAACGCCATGCTGCAGTCTGCCGCTTCGGAGCACGCTGCCCGTCAGAAGGCAATGAAGTCTGCAACCGACAACGCAGACAAACTAATCAAGAACTACACCCGACTATCGAACCAAGCTCGTCAGTCGGAGATCACCCAGCAGATTTCAGAAATCGTCGGTGGAGCAGATGCACTTGCCACCGTCGAGGAAGATTAAGAGAAAGAAAGAGACATGGCCGAGACTAAGAAGAAGTCAGCTAAGACCACCGGCACCGGGCGTATCGCTCGCGTAACCGGACCGGTTGTTGACATCGAGTTCCCGCACGATGCCATCCCAGAGATCTACAACGCTCTGACCACTGTCATCGACCTAAACGGCGAGAAGACCACTCTGACTCTAGAGGTTGCTCAGCACCTCGGAGACGATCTGGTTCGTGCCATCGCTCTAAAGCCAACCGACGGCCTGGTCCGTGGTGGTTTGGTTGAAGACACCGGTGCGCCTATCTCGGTTCCTGTCGGTGATGTCACCAAGGGTAAGGTTTTCAACGTTGTTGGAGAGATCCTGAACGGCAAGCCAGGCGACAAGGTTGAGGTTAAGGAAACTTGGCCAATCCACCGTCAGCCACCTGCATTCGATCAGCTAGAGTCGAAGACCCAGATGTTCGAGACTGGTATCAAGTCGATCGACCTTCTAACCCCTTATGTTCAGGGTGGAAAGATTGGTCTGTTCGGTGGTGCCGGTGTTGGTAAGACCGTTCTGATCCAGGAAATGATCTACCGTGTGGCAGAAGACCACGACGGTGTATCGGTATTCGCCGGTGTTGGCGAGCGTACCCGTGAAGGTAACGACCTTATCGACGAAATGACCGAGTCTGGTGTTATCGACAAGACCGCCCTCGTGTTCGGTCAGATGGATGAGCCACCTGGCACCCGTCTTCGCGTTGCTCTTTCGGCTCTAACCATGGCGGAGTACTTCCGCGATGTTCAGAAGCAGGACGTGCTGTTGTTCATCGACAACATCTTCCGTTTCACCCAGGCCGGTTCTGAGGTTTCGACCCTTCTAGGTCGTATGCCTTCTGCCGTGGGTTACCAGCCGAACCTCGCCGACGAGATGGGTCTCCTCCAGGAGCGCATCACCTCGACCCGTGGTCACTCGATTACCTCGCTTCAGGCAATTTACGTTCCTGCTGACGACTACACCGACCCAGCCCCTGCAACCACCTTCGCTCACTTGGATGCAACCACCGAGCTAAGCCGTGAAATTGCTTCGAAGGGTCTGTACCCAGCCATCGATCCTCTAACCTCGACCTCGCGCATCTTGGACCCTCGCTACATTGCAGCGGACCACTACGAGACCGCGACCCGCGTCAAGGCAATCCTGCAGAAGAACAAGGAACTTCAGGAAATCATCGCCATCTTGGGTGTTGAAGAACTTTCCGAAGAAGACAAGGTCACCGTATCGCGTGCCCGTCGTATCCAGCAGTTCCTATCGCAGAACACCTACATGGCTGAGAAGTTCACCGGTGTTAAGGGTTCGACCGTTCCTCTAAAGGACACCATCGAAGGCTTCAAGGCCATCGCCGACGGTGACCTTGACCACATCGCAGAGCAGGCCTTCTTCAACGTTGGTGGCCTCGACATGGTTATGGCTAACTGGGACCGCATTCAGAAGGAAACCGGTAAGTAATAATGTCGGACAACACTCTTCGCGTCGAGCTGGTAGCAGCCGATAAAGCCGTATGGGCTGGTGAGGCCAAGATGGTCATTGCCAAGACCGTTGAAGGTGAAATCGGTCTACTCGCGGGTCACGAGCCAATGCTCGCGATCCTTTCGAGCGGCGAGGTTCGCATTACCCTTGCCGACGGCGACAAGCTAACCGCTAACGCCGAGGATGGTTTCCTTTCGGTTGAGCACAACGTTGTAACCATCGTTGCTCGTCACGCCGAACTGGTCTAAGCAAACTAAAGACAAAGCCCCAGCCGAATGGTTGGGGCTTTTTCTATGCCTTGGCGTTTGCTCGGCTGACCTCATCCAGATGGTCTCTGGCCCACTGGTTGATTGATTGCACGATGGGGCAGAGGGTTTCGCCAAGTGCCGAAAGTTCGTATTCCACTCTCGGTGGAATCTCGGCGTATGCTTCACGGCTAATCAGGCCAGCTGACTCCAGTCGACGAAGGGTCTTCGATAGTAACTGCGGGTTGATCCCGGTTGCGCTCTGCAGCATTCCAAACCTGGTAGCACCTGCCTCGAGGGCGGTTACGACAAGAATCGTGGTTCTGCTCGCAAGCAATTCCACGATGTCCTGAACCCCGATGTCCGCTATCGCGGCTGGGATCACTGCGGTCTTTGTCATGCCTAAATAATACCTCAAAAATAATTATGGTGGATTTGGAATACAACTATGAAATTCATACTTATACCTAATGCATCCAACAAGGATGCCAAAAATAAGGAGAAAAAAGTGGCTGAACACGCAGTCAAGTCAACCGTCGGAGCAAAATACGTAGAGCCTTCGACCGTAAACAAGCTAACCCCAGGCGACAAAATCGCCGATCTATACTCACGCAACATGGCCGGCTACGTACTTCAGCGCCTAACCGACCGCGTTTACTGGGTCGAAGCGTTCAACTACGGAACCATCTTCTATGTTGGCGACCACGGAGTTCTACTGTTCGACGCGCTTGAAGGTGTATCGCCAATGGTTTCGGCAGCGATCAAGCAAGTTTCCCAGCTTCCAGTGACGGCTGTTGTCTACTCTCACTACCACGCAGACCACATCGGCGACATCGCACAGTATGTATCAGAGGCTGAGGCAGAAGGTCGCACCCTTCGCATCATCGCTGCCGATAAGTCGCTAGACAAGATGAACATCGTCAACAGTTCTTACCCACGCCCAACCGAGACCGTTACCTTCCCTAAGGGATCGTTCAAGTTTGAGAACCTAACCGTTAGCCTCCACGGCTTCGAGTGGGCTGCTCACACCGACGACCACTCGGCCTGGTTGCTTGAAGAGGAAAAGGTTGTTCACTCGCCTGACCTAATCAACCCTGACCAGCCTCCGTTCTGGCACTTCGCCGGTAACGAACGCTTCCTATTCAGCGACGACAACCTGAAGCAGGTTCGCGCACTCGATTTCGTATTCCTATCGGGTGGACACGGAAATGTTGGCTACAAGGAAGACATCGACTTCGACCTGCAGTTCATGGACGATCTCAAGGCGGCCGTTGGCCAGGCCATGGGTGCAAACGACTTCATGAGTTTCATAGACCCTGGAGCGACCGCTCACACCGGATTCCTTTCCCAGTGGATTGCAGCCGTTGGCAAGGACGCCGTAGCCATCATGCGACCAAAGTATGGCGAACTATACGGATTCGAAGACGCAACCCTACCTAACGCCGAGATGGTTGCCTTCTCGATGTTCGAACACCGCTAAACCGCAACAAAGATGGGAGACAACATGCTTCAAGGAAAAATCGCTCTGGTCACTGGCGCAGGTGCCGGAATCGGCAGAGCAATAGCTAAACGACTTGCCGAGGCAGGCGCCACGGTGATTGCCAGCAATCGAACCCTGGAGCATGTTGTCTCACTTGTGGAAGAGATCACCGAGGTCGGCGGCACCGCATGG